>Ga0209211_10000240_pt1 | contig 122879 bp, 125 predicted proteins | sample RifGroA2_FD_183992 | JGI IMG/M metagenome (GOLD analysis project Ga0209211, IMG submission 183992) | Groundwater microbial communities from Rifle, Colorado, USA - Groundwater A2 (SPAdes) (version 2) | ecosystem: Environmental > Aquatic > Deep subsurface > Groundwater | place: Rifle, Colorado...
GTCGCGCTCATGCATGTAACCCACCCGGTACCGGAGCTGCCCGAGCCGCACGTCTGGTTGCAGCCGATCATCGCCGGGTTGATGGCCAAGCAGGCGGCGGAACGCTTCAACACCGGGGCGGCGACGGTCGAGGCCATCCAGCAATTGGTGGCCAAGGCGCCGGAGGGCGTGTCGCTGCATCATTCCGCCGGCCGCAAGGCGGGCCCCGCTGCGCGATTGTCGGGCAGCGCGGCGACGCAGCAGCGCACGCGGGTCAGTCTTTCCAAACAGGCGCAGCGACCGTCGTGGCAGAAACCGGTAGCTGCGTTGGGCGTGTTGATGTTGGCCGCGGCGGCGGCGTTGGTGTTCTGGCCGAAACCTGAGGCGACGCAAGTGGTGTCCGACTCGCCGGCGACTGTGCAGTTCGAGCCGGCCGCGTCCGTCGATTCCAATGGTGCGCCACTGACCTCGAGCTTCCCGGCGACAGGCCGTCCTATGGCGGCCGAAGAAATTGAAAACGCGCTCACCCAGGCCGATGCCTACATGGCAAAAGGAGCTACGTTGTCGGGTCCGGACGCCGGCCGATTCCTGGTCTTTCCCGAGGACGACAGCGCGTTCTATCTGTACCAGCAGGTGCTGACGACGCAACCGGACAACGACCGGGCCAGGAAAGGTGTCGCGGCGCTGGTGGCGTTCTATCGGAGCAGTGCGCACCAACTGTGCGCGGGCGAAAAGTGGATCCCCTGTGCGAACATCGCGCGTACCGGTTTGCAGATCGATCCGGGCGACGACACGCTGGTGAAGCTCAACGCAGCGGCGGAACAGGGTCAGCGCGGGGAGACACCCAGAGTGCCGCCGCTGCCCACGCAATGATCCAACAGAGCCGCTAGACCCGGCGCAGCAGGACCACCGTCACGTTGTCGGACCCGCCGCCGTCCAGCGCGGTGGATACCAGGTGGTCGACGCATTCCTGCGCGGAATACTCGGTCTGGGCCAGCAGCGACGCGATCTGCGCGTCGTCCACTTCCTCGGTAAGACCGTCGCTGCACAGCAGAATCTGGAAGCCCGGGCGCAACTCGCCGGAGATGGTTTCGACTTTCAAGGATTCCGGATCGGTCACGCCCAGGGCCTGGGTCACCACGTTGCGGTGCGGGTGGCTGCGTGCCTGCTCCGGGGTGATTGCGCCCTGGTCGATCAGTTCCTGCACGTAGCTATGGTCCGACGAGAGCTGACGCAGTTGCCCGTTCCACAGATAGGCGCGGCTGTCGCCGACCCAGCCCAATTCGAAACGATGATCGTTGATACGCAGCGCGACCATGGTCGTGCCCATGGGCAGGCTGTCGGCGCGGCGCTTGGACTGGCGGATGATGTCTTCGTCCGCGCTGCGAATGGCGTCGCTGAGGCTCTTGCCAGCGCGAATCTCGCGCACCACCGCATCTCGGGCGAGGGCGCTGGCCACTTCACCGAACTCGTGCCCGCCCATGCCGTCGGCGACCAGCCACAGTCCGAGCTCGGCGTCGGAATAGTAGGTGTCCTCGTTGAGCTCGCGGCGTAAGCCGACATGGCTCGAGTTTCCGAATTCAATCATGGGCCATGCCTGTCATGTCTTCGAAGCGCTCCGGGGAAGCTGGTCTGGATCATCTCAAAATTCCAGGCGCAAGCCAAAGGCGAGACTGTTCTGCGAGAAGCGCTCCCGGCTGATCAGTCGCTCGTAGTAGAAGAATCCGGAACGGCCGTGGGTCATCACGAAAGACATGCCGATACCGAAGCGGAAGAAATCGCTGTCGACCGCGTCGCCGGTGATGGTGAACGGCGTGGCGGTCGGGTCGAACAGGAAGTGCGCCTCCACCGCCGACGGATCGGTCTTGAACTCGTGCTGCCATTCCACCTGCAGATGCGGCATCAGCACGCCCCAGCTGGCGCTGTGGGCGTACGTCAACTTGCCGCCAAGCGTGGTGCTCACGGAAGTCACGCTGCGCGTGTCGATCGCCAGCGCCAGGCCGCTGCCCGGGACGCCACTGTTGAACTCCTCGACCAGGGGGTCGAAGTTGAGCCGCGTATACATCGCGCGCAGGTAAGGTCCGAAACCCCAGCCACCCTTGTTGAAATCGCGGCCGAAGCTGGCGGCCAGGCTGACGCTGTCGCCGGACGCGTCCGACCGGCCGAGCTGGTCGACACTGGTGGTCGCGCCGCCGGGCAGCGTGAACGTGTAATGCACCCGGCGCTCGATGTCGTAGGAATTCCGGCCATAGGTGAGCACGGCATCGGAATACCAGCTGTCGCTGCGATAGAACGTACCGTAGGCAGACACGCTCCATCCGGTGGTATCCAGGTTGCCTTCGCTGCCGACCAGGTCGTTTGTCTGCTTGGTGAAGCCAAGGCTGCCGCCGAAAATCAGCTTGTCCGAATATCTGTAGTCGGCGCCGACGGTGAAACCGTTGATGTCGAAGTCGTACCCCGGGCTCACCGATCCGGGATCGGCGTTGCCTCGGCCCAGCGTGCCGGCGGCGAAGAAACCCCAGCGCGAGAAATCGGTTCCGACTTCCTTCTTGCTGCTGGCGTCGCCTTCGACCAGGCCCTGGAACATGGCGCCGATCGGCAGGCTGCCGCTGCTGGTGTTCAGTGCCAGGCCGCCGAAGCTGGTCCCGCGCGTGCCGCTGCGCAAAGCGGCGATGCGCGCCTTGATGTTGTCGAACTGCGCCTGCGCCGCCAGCAGTCCGGCCTCGGATTGCACCAGGGCGATATCCGCGAATAGTTGGTCGAGCGCTTCGATCACGCCCTCCGGATCGCTGGCGATCGAGTCGATCATCTCCTGGCAGCGTTCGAACAGGTCGGCCTGATTGGCATCGCTGGTCGAGGGCGTCGACGAGGGCGAGCAGAATTCATCGATGGCTTCCGCCACCGCCAACTGCGCCGGCGTGAGTCCGGGCAGGGAGGCGAGCAGCGGTTGCACATTGGTGGCGGTCAGGTTGAAGGTCGCCTGCACGCTGGGATCGTCGGCGCGCGTGGCGAGGATGACGATCGGGCCGGGCGTCGGACCCGCGGTGACGTTGATGCTGGCCACGCCGGAACCGTCGGTGATCGACGACGGCGCCGAGAGCAGCGCCGATCCCGAGCTCACCGACCAGTTGATGGTCACGCCAGCGGTGGCGGGCGCGATCGTCGCAGCGGCATGCGCGGCGGCCGCTGCCGGGGGTGGCGGTGGAGCGCCGCCCGCAATGACGGTAAGCGGTTGCGGAAATGCCGTATTCACCGGTGTCGACTGGCCGTCGCCGCTGCCGACGGTCAGGGTGGCCGGCTCGAAGTCGATCACTGGCGTGACCACCGTGCTGGTGATCGGGCCGGGCACTTCAGTCGAAGTGACGCTGCCAATGTTGGTCACCGAGCCTGCCGTGACATCCGCCGCGGTCACGATATAGCTTCCGGTCAGCACACACGTGATGCCCACGGCGACCGAAGGACAGGTGGTGGTGGCAGCGAAGTGATCGTCGCTGACCACGACGTTGGTCAACGTCGCGCCGCCATTGTTGGCGGCCGTAACGGTGTAGTCGAGCTGGTCGCCTTCCGAGATCGAACCGGAGCTGTCGTTGTCGACGGTGCCCGACAGCACCTTGCTCACGGCCAGGCCCGGACCGGCGTCGACCGCGGTGGTCGTAGTGGCTCTTTCGTTGCCGGTGTTGGGATCCAGCGTCGTCGATCGCACGATTGCAGTATTGGTGATCGTCGATCCGCCCGAAACCGAAGGCAGGACATCCACGATCAACGTGAAGACATCATTGCTTGAAGCGGTCAACTGCGCCCGGGTACAGGTGATCGTGCCGCTGGCGCCCACGGCGGGTGTCGTGCAGCTCCAGGGCGCGGGTGCGACCAGGGACGAGAACGTCACTTCGGCGGGCAGCGCGTCCGTCCACGCCAGCGGCGCGGCCGCATCCGGCCCGGCATTGGCGACAGTAATCGTGTAAGTCAGCGAGCCACCAGGCGCGACCGGGTCGGGCGTGTCCACCTTGGTGATCGACAGGTCCGCGGTTGTTGCCGGCACGGTGATGGTGAACGAATAAGTATCCTCGCACGCATCCGGGCAATACGCCGCGTCGACGGTGTAGGTGCCGGGCGCAGTGACGCCGAAGTTGACTTCCGTGAAACCGCCGGTGGTGGTGGTCTGGACGAAGGACGGTGGCCCGCCATCGGCGGGCGTGAATGTGCCGGCTCCCAGGGCGGGCTCGGAGGTTATCGACCAGTCGATCGGGGTGCCGTCGGCAACCGGGAGCGTGGAAGCCGCGTACTTGACCTTCAACAACGTTGAGGTGTTTTGCGCAATCTTGATCCTTCCGCCAGTGGGCGTAACGGCGGTGAGCGTGGGATCTTCGACGGTGATGGTGAAGGTAACCGGCGTCGGCGGGCAGTTCGGCGCCGGAGTCACCGGACAACCGCCGGTGACGGTCACGACATAAACGCCGCCGACGAAACTCTGGAAAAACGTATTGGCATTACCGCTGCCATCCGGCGTGACCGTGGGTGAACCAACGAAGCCATTGGAATCATCGACCGCCCAGAAGGTGTCTTCGGGACTGGCCAGGCCGTCGACAAGGTACTGAACCCCAAGTGGCACGGTGGAGCCTTGCAGCACAGTGAAACTGGTCGACGTTGTCGCGGTAAGCGTGTACGTGGACGGCGTGACGGAATTCACGAGCCAGGTCAGCGAACCGGTGGTGCTGCAGTTCGCATTGCAGGTGATCGTTACCGAGAACGAGCCAGTGGAGGCACCGGGCGTTACGCTGAAGCCCTGGGGGCCGGGCGCCTGGGTGCCCGTTGCCGTGGTGGGTGGATCGAGCGTGGCGCCTCCGGTAGTGTCGCCGCTGATGGAGATGGTGTACGGCATGCCGCCGCCACTCGCGCAGTTGCCCTGATCGACGACACTGTAGGTGACTCCAACCGATATGCCGGGGCTCGTAGTCGTCGGAGTAGTGGACTGGGCTTGCAGATCGCAGATACTGATTACCGCCGCTGCGGGCAAACTCCAGCCAGCGCCGATCAACAAGACCAGAAAACCCGCCAGCTTGAAGATGCCCGCGTGGACTCGGCGCGACGTCGGGAAGGCGGCGGCGATACCCGTCAGAAAATTCATCGATAGCTCCCCGAGCGTGCGGTTGTGAGTCCCCGCGCCGAGTATAGCGACAGTTGCGTCGGTGCAAGGGGTCGGGACCGCCGTGATTTGGCCGGCGCTTCCCCACCATCGCTTTTTCGCCGAATTCCAGTTATAAATCCACGCACCTGGTAGCGCGGCTTTCGCGCCGCTTCAGGGCTTTGGCGCGAACCGCGTTGCCCCCTTGGAGCCACGCCAGATGAATGCGTCTACTACTTGTCCTCTTGCTTCCCGCTTTTCCGTTTTTGCCGCCACGGCCGTGCTGGTATTCGGCGCCGGCCTTCCGGCGCAGGCGCCGCTTGCTGCAGTGCGCAACGCCGAAGACTTGCTGATCGTCGACTGCCTGTTGCCCGGACAGATCCGCTCGCTCGGCCGGCAAGCCACGTTCCTGAGCGCCCGCCGGCCGATCCGGACTACCCAGGCCGACTGCGAGATTCGCGGCGGCGAGTATGTTTCCTACGACCGGGCCAACTATCAGACTGCGTTGAAGGTCTGGCTCGACGGGGCCATGGCCGGCAGCGCCGAGGCGCAGAACAATGTCGGCGAGATCTATTCCAAGGGACTCGGCACCGAGCCTGACTACGGCATGGCGGCGCAGTGGTTCCAGAAAGCCGCCGCGCAGGGTTATGGCCGCGCCAAGATCAACCTCGGCTTTCTGTACGAGCAGGGCTTCGGCGTGCCGCAAGACACGGCCAAAGCCTTGAACCTGTATCGCGAAGCGTCGGGCATCCAGGACGAATTGCTGTACGCGTCGGCGGTGGAAGTGCAGTTCAAGGAAAAGGACGCCCAGATCAGCGGCCTGCAGTCCGAAGTGCAGAGCGCGCAGGCTACGTCGGAGGAATTGCGCGGGCAGGTCAGGCAGCTGCAACAACAGTTGTCGGAACGTCGGCGCGCACTGGAAACATCGCAACGCGAGCTGCGCGATACACAGACCAAATTGGCGCAGGCCAAGCAATCGCAGGATGAAGGGTTGACCCGTCTGCTCGAGAATCAACTGCTGACGCAGGAGCAGCAGATCAGCGCCCAGCGCACCCAGATCGCTTCGCTCGAGCAACGTTCCGGCGGCGGCGCGCTGCTGGCCGGTTCGCCGGGTTCACTGCAGATTCTCGACCCGATCTTCGTGGCCACTCGCGGCCGCCCGACGGCCGTGGTTCGCTCTGCCGGCAAGCGCAAGCTGGTTGGTCGCGTGAGCAATCCGACCGGCATCGCACAGGTCACCGTCAACGGTGCGCCGGCCGCGCTTGCCGCCAACGGTACCTTCAGCTCCGATGTCGATGTCGCTGCTGGCGGCACGGTGGTGAAGGTGGCTGCGATCACCAAGCAGGGTGGTCGCGCGCAACTTGATTTCACCATGGTTCCGCAAGCCGGAGGCACGGCGGCGAGCGCCTCGGCGTCCGCGCCGACGCCGACCGGCGCGATGCCGCGCGACCTCAAGCTGGGCCGTTACTACGCCGTGGTGATCGGCAACAACAGCTATAACGATCGCGCCTATGCGCCGCTGAAGAGTGCCGCGAACGACGCCACCGCCGTGGCCAACATGTTGCGCACGCGCTACGGCTATCAGACGACGCTGCTGTTGAATGCCGGTCGCCTGGAAATGATGAGCGCGCTCGACGACATGCGGCAGAAGCTTGGCGCGCAGGACAATCTGCTGATCTATTACGCCGGCCACGGCGAGATCGATGCGGCCGGCAAGGGCTACTGGATTCCCGCCGATGCATCGGCGGGTAACAGCAAGTCCTGGATTTCCAACGCCATGATCAGCGACGTCATGAACGCCATGCCGGCCAAGCATGTGCTCACGGTGGTCGACTCCTGCTATTCGGGAACCATGAGCCGGGCGTCGGCGCCGAGTTTCGACGCCGGTTCGATGCCGGCCGACAAGTGGGCCACCTGGGTCAAGACGATGGCCAACGGCCGCTCGCGAACCGCTCTGACGTCAGGCGGCTTGCAGCCGGTGCCGGACGTCGGTTCGGGCAACCACAGCTACTTCGCCCGCGCCTTCCTGAATGTCCTGCAGGACAACAACCGCTTGCTGGCGGCGCAGCGCCTGTATAACGAAGTCTCGACGTCGGTGGCCCTGAGCGCGGTCAATTCGCCGCTGCCGCAGTCGCCGCAGTACGCTCCGATCCGGTTTGCCGGCCACGAGAGCGGGGAATACTTCTTCCTGCCGAAAGGCGGCGTGGGCAAGGGGCCGTGACACGGAGCTAGCCGAAACCGGCGCAAGCCGCTTATAATTCGCGCCCTGCCGGGCAGTTCAGCGCCCCGACCAGACCGGAGAGGTGGCAGAGTGGTCGAATGTACCTGACTCGAAATCAGGCGTCGGTGTAAGCCGACCGTGGGTTCGAATCCCACCCTCTCCGCCATAAATAAACGGGCCCCTTCGCGGGGCCTTTTTATTCGTCCTTCCCCTGACTCCCGCGCAGATGGAAGCTTGCGCGCTGGCATACTGCGCCGATGAACAAGAAGAGGCGGCATCGTCAGGGGCCATTGGCAGCGCAATTGAAGCCGTCGGCTTCGGGCGACGCCGGCCCCGGCGCGCCCAGCCCGGAGCGCTGGCCGGCGCTCACCGGCTTGCGCGGCATTGCGGCATTGGCGGTGCTCTTGTTTCACGCCTTCATTCTTGCCGGCAAGCCGCCGACCGTAGCCGCGCCGCTGGCCTGGCTGTTTTCGGCCGGCTGGTCGGGCGTCGATATCTTCTTCACCTTGTCCGCGTTTCTACTGACGATTCCATTCGTCAGGACCGAGAGCACGCGCGGCGTCGAGCCGTCGTTGCGCGTGTACGGACAACGACGGCTGTTGCGCATCCTGCCCGCCTACTACGTGCAGGCTGCGATCCTGATTGCCCTGGGCTTGCTTGGCCTGGGTGTGACCGGGGGCTGGAGCGAGCCGACATTGCCTGCGATTTTCGCCAACCTGTTCTTTCTCTACGGCGCCTTGCCCGACTTCGGATCCATGGTTCCGCCCTGGTGGACGTTGCCGGTTGAGCTTGGCTTCTACCTCGTGCTGCCGCTGTTCGCGAAATGCCTGCGCCCGAGGCGCTGGGGCTGGCTGCTGCTGGGAATCGCACTCAGCCTGGCTTATCGCTTCTGGCTGATGAATGCTGGGCTGACGCGCGCCGAGGAGATCGCCTGGGTGGAGCACCTGCCGGGGCGATTGCACCAGTTCCTGGTCGGCATGCTGGCCGCGTATGCCTTCGTCCGGTTGCAGGCGCGCTCAGCGCTCCCGGGTGCGCGCGCGGCCGACCTGCTCGCTGCAAGTGCGGCGATCATGTTCGTACTGTTGCCGGCGTTGGGGCTGCTGGTTTCCGAGCATGCGTTCGATGGCGTGCCGGTGCGCGATCCGCTGTTGCTGTGCTGGCACCTGTTCGCCAGCGTGGTCGTTGCGGTGTTGTTGATCGCGCTTGCGGCCGGGGCTCCCCGGGTTGGCCGGCTGTTCTCGTCAGCGCCGGCGCGAGCCCTGGGCCTGGTCAGTTATAGTCTGTATTTGTGGCATTTCCCGGTGATGTTGGCGCTGCGCGAAAGTCTGGGTTATGCGTCGGCCCGCGAGAACTTCTGGGCGTTCGTGTTCTACAGCCTGCTGTTTTCGCTGCTCGTTGCCGGTGCCTCGTGGTGGCTGGTCGAGCGCCCTGCGCAGCAGTGGCGCCGGCAAGCTAAACTGGGCGCCTGACATCCGCGAGGCACCCATGTCCGAAATCCTGGTTCCTGTTTCCTTCGGCGAATTGCTCGACAAGATCGCCATCCTGCAAATCAAGTCCGAACGCATGGGCGATGCCGCCAAACTGGCGAATGTGCGCAAGGAGCTGGAAGCGCTGTCGGCGACCTGGCTGGAACACCCCGCGGCGCAGACCGAGATCGTCGAATTGCGCGCCGCGCTCAAGGCGGTCAACGAGCGCTTGTGGGTGATCGAGGACGATATCCGCCGCTGCGAGCGGCTGCAGTCCTTCGACGAAGAGTTCATCCGTCTGGCCCGCGCCGTTTATTTCGAGAACGACGAGCGCGCGCGGATCAAGAAGGAAATCAACCTGGCGCTCGGCTCGGCGTATGTCGAGGAAAAGTCGTATCAGGATTATCGTCAGAAATAGCGGGCCGCTGACGTCATCGAGCGGAAGAACGGGCCGGCGCTAGTTGAGCGAACCGGCGAAGTCATCGAACTTCGCCACCACTTCCTCGACCGGAATAAGCTCCATCACGCCAGGAAATTCGACGCGCTTGCCCCAGCGCAATTCGCTGGCCGGCTTGCCGATGAATTTCCGCGCGGCCTCGTCGTAGTGATTGACCGAATGACTGAGGTCCGAATAGGGACCGCAGCGCTCGCGATCGGTACAGGCGAACAGGCCGATGACCTTGGTGCCCATGGCGTTGGCCATATGCGCCGGTCCGGAATCCGGGCCGAGCACCAGCGTCGCGCGCTCCAGCAGCGCCAGCAATTGCTTGAGTGTGTCCTTGCCGATCAGATCGAGCGCGGGATGCTTCATCGCGCCAAGGATGGCATCGCCGGTACGTCTTTCCAGCGCACTGCGGCCGCCGCAGATCGCGATCCGCCAGCCCTGCATCGCGGCATGGTCGGCGACCGCCGCGTAGCGCTCCGGTTGCCAGTTGCGCAGCGCGTGGCTGGAGCACGGTGAAATCAACAAGGTGCGCTGATTGCCCGGCAGGTGTTCCGCAGCCCACTCGCGCGCGGCTGGCGGCACCGGCAGGTTCCATTCGACGCGATCCTGGCGCAGGCCGAGCGGTTCGCAGAATTTTCCGAAGACATCCAGGACGTGGTGACCGCCGGCCGCAATCCGTTCGTTGATGAACAGCGAGTGGGCCTCCTTGCTCCGCGCACGGTCGTAACCGATCCGCCGGTCGGCGCTGATCAATGCCGACAGGACATTCGCGCGCAGGGCGAGCTGCATCTGCAAAAGCACCTCGAAGCGGCGCCCGGCCAGTTGCCGGCGCAGGTCGCGCAGCCCCTCGATTCCGGCCGACTTGTCGAATACCACCAGTTCGACGTCCTCCAGGCCTTCCAGCATCCTGGCTTCGCCCTTGCCGAGGATCCAGGTGATCGGCACCTCCGGCCAGGCGCGACGCAAAGTGCGGACCAGGGGCACGACGTGGGTGGCGTCGCCCAGCGCCGAAAGGCGCAGCAGGCAGATCGAACTCGGCGCGGCAGGGGTGCTCACTTGCTAGAATTCACCGTAATGGACGTGATCGACGTGATGCAGACCGCCAGCGAAAGCCGACAGTCATTCCGCGATGCGGGAGGGCAGGGCACGATTGTGTTCGACCCGACGCGCCTGCGGCAAGTCACGCCGGCGATTTTCGATCCCGCCAGCTATGGCGACAACGCTCAGCCGGTGCACGGGTTGGGCGGCCGCGGCGCAGCGTGGTTCGTGCGCGGTGAGTTCGGCAATGGCGTGTTGCGTCACTACCGCCGCGGCGGCTGGATGGCCAGAGCGAGTGAAAGCGCCTATCTATGGCAGGGCGAACCCCAAGTACGCAGCCTGCGCGAATTCGAATTGCTCAATTTCCTGCACGGCCTGGGCCTGCCCGTGCCGCCGGCCATCGCCGCCTATTACCGCAAGCATGACTGGCGCTATCAGGCGGCGATCATCGTCGAGCGGATCGCCGGCGTGAGCTCCTTCGTCGAGCAGGTCAATGTCCGTGGCGCGCAGGCGCCGTGGGCGCAGGTCGGAACCGCAATCGGCCGTTGCCATCGCCACGGCGCGCATCATGCGGACTTGAATGCGAACAACATCCTGCTTGGCGATCCGGATGCAGTCTGGTTGATCGACTGGGACAAGGGCCGCGTTGAATCCAGTCCAGGTCATTGGCGCCAGCGCGTGCTCGATCGCCTGCAACGCTCGCTGCTTAAGGAATGCAAAGGCCTGTCGAGCGCCGAACTGGCAGCAGGCATGCAGCGGCTACGCGCTGCGCATGATCGGGAGACCGGCCGGTGAGCTGGACGCTGCGCTTCCTGGGCGTGGGCAGCTCGCAGGCCGTTGAGCTGGGATCGGCATCGGCCGTGATCGAGCGCGACGATCAGCCGATGTTGATGATCGACTGCGGCCAGGAGTCGCTGACCGCCTACCTGGCGCATTACGCAGGCACGCCGGATGCCTTGTTCATCACCCATGTGCATCTGGATCATGTCGCCGGTCTCGAGCGCCTGTTCTACAAGAACTATTTCGATCCGGAACGCCGCGGCAAGGTGAAGCTGTTCGTGCCCGCCGCCATCGTTTCCTACCTGCACGGGCGGTTGGCCGACTATCCAGGCGTGGTCGCCGAAGGCGGCGCCAACTGGTGGGACGCGTTCCAGTTGATTCCGGTGTCGCGCGGCTTCTGGCATGAGGGCCGCTGGTTCGACGTGTTTCCGGTGCGCCACCACTTGCCGGATACGGCCTTCGGACTTCGCTTGCAGGGCGCGCTGGTCTGGACCGGCGACACGCGGCCCATTCCGGAAATGCTGGCGCGATTCGCCGACGCCGGCGAATTGATCGCGCACGATTGCGCGTTGCACGGCAATCCGTCGCATAGCGGCATAGACGATCTGGAACGCGAATACCCGGAACAGGTGTTGGCGCGCTGTGTGCTCTACCACTACGGATCGCATGGCGACGGCGCGTTGCTGCGCGCCCGGGCGCGCCAGGTCGCGACTGCGGGCGAGGTGCTGCCGCTCGCCGATCCAAACGGCCCGAGTGTGCCGCCATGAACGCCGTGTTCGAGCAGTCTGGTGCTGGAACCAGTGCGCGATCGGGCGCGTTGCCGGTCGACCTGCGCGGCCGTCCGCTGCGCGATTTGCGCGTGTCGGTCATCGAAACCTGCAACTACCGCTGCCCGTATTGCATGCCCGAGGACCTGACACCGGATGAGACAGCGTTGGATCGCGCCCGCCGATTGTCCTTCGAGGACATCGAGGCGGCGGTGCGCAGTTTCGTGCGCCTGGGCGTGCGCAAGGTACGCTTGACCGGCGGCGAGCCCTTGCTGCGCAAGAACCTGCCGGAGCTGGTGGCGCGACTCGCCGCAATACCGGGCATTGAAGACCTGGCGTTGACCACCAACGGTTCCTTGCTGGCATCGAAAGCGACGGAGTTGCACGCTGCCGGTTTGCACCGCCTGACCGTCAGCCTGGACGCGCTCGATCCCGAGGTGTTCCGGGCCATGTCGGGCGGGCGCGGCGAAGTCTCCGATGTGTTGGAAGGCATTCGCGCCGCCGAGGCGGCCGGTTTCAAGTCGATCAAGCTCAACACGGTCGTGCAGCGCGGCGTCAACGAACACCAGGTGTTGCCACTGGTCGAGTATTTCCGCGGCACGCCGCACGTCGTTCGTTTCATCGAATACATGGATGTCGGCACCTGCAACGGCTGGCGGCAGGAACTGGTAGTGCCCTCGCGCGAGTTGCGCGACTGCATCGCCGGGCGCTGGCCGCTGCGCGCGCTGTCGCCCTCCTATCGCGGCGAAGTGGCGGCGCGCCATGGCTTCGAGGACGGGCAGGGCGAAGTCGGTTTTGTCAGTTCGGTCAGCGAACCGTTCTGCGGCGATTGCCACCGGGCGCGGCTGTCGGCGGACGGCCAGCTGTTCAGCTGCCTGTTCGCCTCGGCCGGGTCGGACCTGCGTGCCGCGCTTGGCCAGGGCGAAGACGCGTTGACCGAGCGCATCGCCTCGCTCTGGGGCATTCGCGGCGACCGCTATAGCGAGCTGCGCAACACCGGCGGCCGCAAATCGAAGAAGATCGAAATGTTTTTTATTGGCGGCTAACGACCATGGCACCCGAATGAACAACGACAAACTCACGCACATCGATGAAGACGGCCGGCCGGCGATGGTCGATGTGTCGGGCAAGGCGGTGACCGCGCGGGAGGCGCGCGCCGAGTGCCTGGTCAGCTTTCCGCTGTCGGTAGCGCAGCAGTTGCAGACTGACGGTGTGCGCACCAGCAAGGGACCGGTGGTCGATACCGCGATCATCGCCGGGACGATGGCGGTGAAGCGTACCCAGGAACTGATTCCGTTCTGTCATCCCTTGCCGATCGATGGTTGCCGATTCCAGGTCGACTGGCTCGATGCGGCGACGCTGCGCATCGAATGCAGTGTCCGGACGGTCCACCGCACTGGCGTGGAAATGGAAGCTCTGACCGGCGCAACCGTCGCTGCGCTGACGGTGTACGACATGTGCAAGGCGCTGTCGCATGAAATGGTGATCGGGCCGGCGAAGCTGGTCGGCAAGCGCGGCGGCAAGCGCAACGTGGGCGACCCATGAGCGTAACGGTGCTGTATTTCGCCAGCCTGCGCGATGCGGCCGGGATGGCCTCGGAGATCGTCGACCGGCCGGCATCGTTGTCGCAGCTGTATGCGCAGTTGCGCGCGCGCCATGGCTTCGCGATGGCGCCGGACAAATTGCGCGTGGCCGTCGACGGCGCATTTTCCGGCTGGGACGCGACGGTCGACGACGGCGCCGAAATCGCGTTCATTCCACCGGTGTCCGGGGGCTGAGTGGCGCCGGACTTTCGCATCGCCGATGCGCCGTTCGACATCGGCGCCTTGCGCGAGCGGTTGCTGTCCGCGCAAGCGGGCGCGTTCGCGAGTTTCGAGGGTTGGGTGCGCGACAACAACGACGGCCGCGCAGTGACCGGCTTGACCTACGAGGCTTATGTCGCGCTGGCTGAAGTGGAGGGCGGCAAGATCATCGATGAGGCCAGGGCGCGCTTTGCCATTGTCGATGCGGCCTGCGTGCATCGCGTCGGAAGACTGGAGCTCGGCGATCCGGCGGTGTGGGTCGGCGTTAGCGCCGGGCATCGCGATGCGGCGTTTGCCGCCTGCCGCTGGATCATCGACGAGGTGAAATCACGGGTGCCGATCTGGAAGCATGAGCACTACGCGGAGGGTGGGGCGGAGTGGTTGCATCCGGGGGGTGAGGGGGCGGGTTTGGGAGATCGCGGCTGAAGCCGCTCCCACGGGCGCGGTGGAGCGTACGAATTGGGTGGCAGCCCTTGCCGGCTGGCCTCGGCGCCCGAATCAGTCAATACCGTTGCTGCCTTCCGGCCCTGGCGGAGTTTTCAACCTATCGTCGCGAGGGGCCGACAAAGGCCACCATTGAAAGCGTGGCGGAGAGAGAGGGATTCGAACCCTCGGTACGGTTTTAAATCGTACACACACTTTCCAGGCGTGCTCCTTAAACCACTCGGACACCTCTCCGCATTTGCAACTTTTGCAGCAGCGCCTGTCCGCGGAGGGATAAGCGCCTGAAACAAGAGCGAAATTGTACCCCAAAGGCTGCGGCGCGGACAAGTTGGCCCTGCCCTCGACACCGTATGTCTCAGGTCTCGCTCACAGGGGAAATGAACGGCCACGCTTGGCCCTGACCCCCGCCCATGGGCACAATGGGCGTCTTCGCTTCGAGGCTCCTCATGTCCTATCTCGTCCTGGCCAGAAAATGGCGCCCCAAGCGCTTCGACGAACTGGTGGGCCAGGAACATGTCGTCCGCGCGTTGACCAATGCGCTGGAGACCGGCCGTGTCCATCATGCCTTTCTGTTCACCGGAACGCGTGGCGTCGGCAAGACCACGATTGCGCGCATCTTCGCCAAGAGCCTGAACTGCGAACGCGGCGCCGGGGCCGAGCCCTGCGGCGAGTGCGCGTCGTGCCTGGACATCGACGCCGGCCGCTTCGTGGACTTGCTTGAGATCGATGCCGCCAGTAATACCGGCGTCGATGACGTCCGCGCCCTGATCGAGAACGCGCAGTACATGCCGGCGCGCGGCCGGACCAAGGTCTATCTGATCGACGAAGTGCACATGCTGTCGAAAAGCGCCTTCAATGCGCTGCTCAAGACCCTGGAAGAACCGCCGGGTCATGTGAAATTCCTGCTGGCGACTACCGATCCGCAAAAGCTGCCGGTAACTGTGCTTTCGCGCTGCCTGCAATTCAACCTGCGTCGCCTGGAGCCCGCCCAGATCACCGGGCAGATGGTCCGGATCCTGCAGGCCGAAGGCATCGGCTTCGAGCCCGGCGCGTTGGCCTTGCTGGCGCGTTCTGCCGACGGCAGCTTGCGCGATGGACTGTCGTTGCTCGACCAGGCGATCGCCTACACCGGCAGCAGTGGCGGTGGCGGCAAGCTGGAGGAGGCCGGCGTCAACGCGATGCTGGGCACCGTGGAGCGCGCGCAGGTCGGCGAACTACTGCAGGCGCTGGCCGTCGGCGACGGCGGCAAGCTGATGGCCGAAGTCGAAGAGATGGCCCAGTACGCGCCGGATTTCGGCCAGGTGCTCGAGGACCTGGCCACTGAATTGCATCGCATCCAGCTGCATCAGCTGGTGCCCGGTTTCCAGAGCGAACCGTCGCGTATCGATGCGGCGGATTTCGCGTTGCGCTTGTCGCCGGAACTGGTGCAGCTGTGGTACCAGATGGCGGTCAACGGCCGGCGCGATCTTGGCTTCGCGCCCAGTCCGCGCGCCGGTTTCGAGATGGCTTTGTTGCGCATGCTGGCGTTCCGTCCTGCCGGCGGTTCCGCCGCGGAGTCGAGCGCTGCGCCGCCGCGGCGTGGCAGCTTGCCTGCATCTCCGGCGACATCCGCGTCGGCCAACCGTTCGGCAGCGGCCGCGGCGTCCCCTTCGCCTGCAAGCCGGTCGGCGATGACGGCAGCGACCGGCAAGCAGCAGACAGGCATGGCACCGGTTAGCGTTTCGTCGCCGGTGGCTGCGCCGCGAATCGCCGAACCTATTGCGGAGTTGCCGGGCGCCATCACCAATGCAAGTGCGGCGTTGCCGCTGCAGGATGCCGAAGACTGGCTGGCGCTGGTGTCTGCCGCCGGCTTGAAAGGTCCGGTAACGCAGCTGGGATCGCATAGTGCGTTCTGCGGCTATCAGGACGGTGTACTCCGGCTCTTCCTGCCGGAAGAAGACACCCATCTGCGCACCGACAACCTGGTCAGGCAATTGACCCAGGCGGTATCGACGGCGCTCGGGCTCACCGTGCAAATCCGTTTCGAAACCAAACCGGCTGTTGCCGGCGATACGCTGCATGTGCGCAACGAACGCCAGCGCAGCGAACGCCAACTCGCTGCCGAAGCCAGCTTCCGCGCCGATCCGGTGGTAAGCCAACTGCTCGGCCAGGGTGGCAGCATCGTGCCCGATTCCATCCGACCCCTAAACGAGAATTGAAAAATGCGTGGAAATATCGCCCAGATGATGCAGCAGGCCCAGCGCATGCAGGACAACCTGAAGCGTGTGCAGGAAGAGCTGGCTGTGTTGGAAATGACCGGTCAAGCCGGCGGCGGCATGGTCACCATCACCCTCACCGGCAAGATGGAAACCCGTCGCGTGCACATCGATCCGTCGGTGCTTGGCGACGCGGAAATGCTGGAAGACCTGGTGACGGCCGCACTGAACGACGCCGTCAACAAGATCAACGAGGAAAGCGCCAAGCGGACGTCGGCGGCCACCGCTGGCATGAACTTGCCCGCGGGATTGAAACTGCCGTTTTGAACGCCAGCTCGACATTGCTCGAACAGTTGATCGACGCCCTGCGCTGCCTGCCGGGCGTCGGCCAGAAGAGCGCGCAACGCATGGCCTACCATCTGCTCGAACGCAACCGCGAAGGCGCCGTGCGCCTGTCCCATGCGTTGGCCGAAGCCGTGGAGCGGGTAGGGCACTGCGAGCAATGCCGCGACTTCAGCGAAGACGCGATCTGCGCAATCTGCGCCAGCCCTTCGCGCGAGCGCAGCCTGCTGTGCGCCGTCGAAAGCCCGGCCGATCGCCTGGTGATCGAACAGGCCACCGGCTATCGCGGCCTGTATTTCATTTTGCAGGGGCGCCTTTCGCCCCTGGATGGCATTGGACCGAAGGAATTGGGCCTGGATCGCCTGGCCACCCGCCTGGCGCACGGCGAGGTGAAGGAACTGATCATCGCCACCAACCCGACCGTGGAAGGCGAAGCCACCGCGCATTACCTGGCGCAATTGGCCCGGCAATTCGACGTCAAGCCGAGCCGGCTGGCGCACGGCGTGCCGCTCGGCGGCGAACTGGAATACGTCGACCGGGGCACGCTCGCCCATGCCTTTGGCTCGCGTCACGAAGCGGCCGGATGACCGGCACAAGGAGAGTAACCATGCCCGAGACGATCTTCAGCAAGATCATTCGCAAGGAAATCCCCGCCGACATCGTCTTCGAGGACGAGCACGTGCTCGCCTTCCGCGACATTTCTCCGCAGGCGCCGGTGCACGTATTGTTCGTGCCGAAAAATCCGTTCCCCACCTTGAACGATGTACCGCCCGATGAAGCCGGACTGCTCGGTCGCCTGCTGTTGTCGGCCGCCGATTACGCCCGGCGCGAAGGTTTCGCCGACGGCGGCTACCGGCTGGTGATGAACGTCAATCGCGATGGCGGCCAGACGGTATTTCACCTGCACCTGCATTTACTCGCCGGGCGCGCAATGCACGGCCATTTCGGCTGACGCCTACCAGCCTCGGTACCAGCCGAACATCAGCGACGGCGGATGCACGATCAGCGGACGGTCGCGTCGCTCCGGCCACAGGTAGATGACGTCGGCAGCAACGCGCGGATAGTGGTAATCGAAGTCGCCGATCTTGCGCGTCTCGAAACCATCGATTCGCCCGGAGATGGTGATCTCGCGGCCGGCCTGGAAAACCTCCGGCTCGTAGAAGCCGCCGCGGCAGGCGATGAACCGGCCCTCGCTGCGATCGACCTTTTGCGGCCGGCCGTTGTTGTTCAGCGGCGCCGCGACGATTTCAAAGCAACTGCTTTGGCTGCGCGGCTCGACACTGACGATGCGTCCGCCCCAGCGAACCAGTTCGCCGGTGGTTTCGCGCTTGGCGGCTTCGTCAGGCAGCAAGGTGGAGAATTGGCCCTGCAGCGGTTGTGGCGCGGTGGCGCAGGCGGTCAAGGCGAGCGCGACGGCCAGGGTGGGAAGAAATTTCATCGGGTGTCTCCGGTCAAGTTTCAGCTGCGATTGAAAACGCGAAACTCTCGCAGGCTGCGAACGAGTCCACGTTGATCCTCATCCGTGAGCACGGATCCAGCGTAGCGCCAGTCGCAGTAACGCTGGCTGACCGAAAGCACGCTCTCGGCCTGGGCCGGTAACTCGCGGCCAATGCGCCGCGCGAACGAAAGCGGTGGCTCGTCGAGGCCCTTGGCGTAACCGGCCCGGCGCAGTTGGCGAGTGAAAGCGCGCCAGGCCTGGATGAGCGGATGACTGCGGTCACGGTGTTGACGCAGCAGGATCCACAAAGTCAGCCCCAGGGCGAATGCCGAGCCGATGCCGAATGCGCTGACCAGTTGCCAAGCCTCGGCCTCGTCGATGCCAAGCGGTTTCAGCAGGCTCTTTTGCCGTGCGGCGTTGAAGCCAAGGATCAGCTGGTTCCATTGCCGGCGCAGGAAATCGGTGCCATCCAAGATCGGGCCGAGCACCTGCTCGGCGGTGCCGGCAAGACCGGCGCGCTGTCGCGCCTGCAGGTCATCGAGCGTGTCCAGGATATTTTCCGGGGCAATCGCCGCGGTCGGATCCACGCGGACCCAGCCGCGACCGTCGATCCATATTTCGGTCCAGGCATGCGCGTCTTTCTGCTTGAGCAGCCAGTAGTCGCCGAGCTGGTTGTAATGCCCACCGACGTATCCGGTGACGACCCGCGTGGGGACGCCGGCTGAACGCATGAACACCGCATAGGCGGAGCTGAAATGCTGGCAGAAGCCGAGTTTGGTCTCGAACAGGAAGTCATCGGTGGCATGGAAACCGACCGGTGGGGCGGAGATCGTGTATTTGAAATCGCGTCGCAGCCACTGCAGAAATCGTTGCGTGAGCACCAGCGGATCGGGAGTCTCCCGTTGCCACTGACGCGCCAGTGCGCGCGTACGTGGGTCGTGATCAGACGGCAATATGAGGGCAACGCGACGTTGCCATTTGTTCAATGGTTGGGAGAAACGCGCGCCAGGAGTGGATTCGCCAGAATAGCGAACCAGATTATTAATCGGCTGCGGGCTGACGGCAGTCAACTCGCTATTGATTCTCGCTTCAGCCGTCGTGCTGAGCGGCCAGTCGAGAACGACGAAGTCGCGTCGCTCGGTCGGCTCAAGCATGACTTCGTATCGGATTGTTGCCGCCAAAGGAACCAGTAGCGGGGCTGGGAACTGGTTAGCGCCAGGATCCCGCGTCCACGCTTCGCCATCGAAATGCATCAGCACCGGGCCGCGCCAATACATCTGCTCGCGCGGTGGCGTGCCGCCGATGAAGCGCGCGCGCAGGGCGGGGCGGTCGTCGACCAGTGCATCGAGCCATTCGCTGGGTGTCATGCGGTCGCCAAGGCCGGCAGCGCTGACCGAATTTTCCGGCAGACCCCAGAGCGGCGTGGCCAGGCGCGGAAACAACCAGAATCCGGCCAGCGCCATCGGCATGGCCATGGCGAGGGTGACCGCGGCACGGCGCAATGCAGGCAGCAGCCTGATCGGCGGTCCGGGCAGCAGCTTCGCCCAGGCCATCAGCGACAGGGCCACCGCGGGCAAGGACAGGCTCAGGGTCAACGGTCCCTGGTCTTGCAGGAAAGCCGCGAACGGAGCGAACAGGGAAAAACCGAGCAAAGCGTGTGCGTCGCGGTCGCCATGTGTTTCAAACGGTTTCAGCATCAACAACGCGACCAGGCCCGCGCACGAGGTATCGCGGCCGATGCGGAATTGAAAGGCCGCCAATACCAGTCCGCCGATCATCAGCGTCAGCAGGAAACGCCAGGCGGCAGGCCAGGGCTTTTCGGAGAACACGGCCAGCAAGCCCGTAACCACGAGCACCGCGGCCAGCCAGGCGGGTACCAGCGCCAGCATCGGCAAGGCACAGGCGCCGGCGGCGAGCAGGCACCAGTGGCGAGTGGATCGGGCCAGTGGTTCAGACATCGGGCAGCAACGCCAGTGCGCGCAGACAGGCGTGCCGATGTTCGGCGCCGCGGCCGGCGGCGATTCGTTGCGTGGGCAGCAGCAAGGCATATCGGCTGCCGCTGCGCTCGGCCTCGACCACCCAGCGCGCGAGACGGCGGATCTTGTCTTCGTACGCCAGTGCGCCAACGACTTGCCAGTCGAGCGTGATGTCGCGGGCCACGGCCGACTCGTATTCTCTGACCAGCAGGCGATCCGCGCGCGCCGAGGCCTTCCAGGCGATCTGTCGCGGCATGTCGCCTGGGCGATACTCGCGCAGGTGATGCGGCTGCTCGCCATAGGCGCGGCTGCGCGGCGAGTCGCCGTCGCCGAGCGCTTCCGGCAGCGGCGGGGCGTTTGGTTCCAGCGCCGGATACACGAGCAGCCGGGTATCCGGCCGCATCCAGGTCCACGATCGGGCCAGGCCCAGCGGCCGCAGCGTGCTCAGGCGCATCCGCGGCAGCTCCAGCCAACCGCGCCGATGAGTGACCAGCTCCAGCGTGATCTCGGCTTCGTCGTCGGCGTGCAGCTCGAAGTCGGCATTCGCTTCGCCGGCGAGCAGCTGCAGACCCGGCCGCTCGCGCGCCCCCGAGGCGTCAAAGCGTAGCTTCAGGCGCAAGGGCTGGCCGGCGAACACCGGTTCGGCATGGATCGTCTTCATGCAGATACCGGAAAGAATCAGGTGCGCGTGCACCAGGCTGTTGAGTGCGACGGCAGCCAACAGGAACACCAGTAGCAACGCGGGATTGTTGTTGTAGTTCAATCCCCCGATCAGCATGGTCGTGAGCATCGCGGCGACGAATAGGCCGAAGCCCGTGGGCAGGATGTAGATCCGGTTACGCGTGATGCGCACCGGCAAGCTCTCCGGCTTCTTCGGGCGCACCAGCGCCAGCGCCGCCATGCGGTCGCCGAATCGTTCTACGGCATCGCGTGCGACCGCCATCGCTCAGTCGACGGCGACCGACTTCAGGATCGATGCCGCGAGCGCATCGCGTGAATCGGCTTCGGCCTCGGGCACCAGGCGGTGCGCAGCGACTTCGACGAACAAGGCCTGCACGTCTTCCGGCAGCGCATGCGTGCGTCCGGCGATCAACGCGTGCGCACGCGCGCCCTGCAGCAGACCCAGGCCCGCCCGCGGCGACAGGCCGACGCGAACCCCCTTGTGTCGTCGGCTCTCCGCCAACAGCGCCTGCACATAAGCAACCAGCGCTTCGCTGCTATGCACGCGGGTGGCGCTGGAACGCAGCGCCAGCACATCGACGGCGGTGAGCTGCGGCATCACATTGGCGATCAGCTCGCGGCGATCGGTACCGCCCAGCATCTCGCGTTCGGCGCTGGCGTCGGGATAGCCCAGTTGCACGCGCAACAGGAAACGGTCCAGCTGCGAATCCGGCAAGGGAAACGTGCCGGCAAGGTCCGCTGGATTCTGCGTGGCCATCACGAAAAACGGCTGTGGCAAGGCATGGCAGATTCCGTCGATGGTGACCTGGTGTTCGGCCATCGCTTCAAGCAATGCGCTCTGCGTGCGCGGCGGTGCCCGGTTGATCTCATCGGCGAGCAGCAACTGGGCAAAGATCGGCCCGGGATGGAAGCGGAATTCGCGCGCCGTGGGATCGAAGATGGATACGCCGATGATGTCCGACGGTAGCAGGTCGGAGGTGAATTGCATGCGCTGGAAATCGAGGGCCAGGGTCGCCGCCATCGAGCGCGCGAGCGTGGTTTTGCCAAGGCCGGGCAAGTCTTCGATCAACAGGTGCCCGCCCGCGAGCAAAGTGGTGAACGCCAGTCCGACTTCGCGCTGCTTGCCGAGCACCAGCGAGTTGATCTGGTCGACCGCCGCGATCAGCGACTGGCGCAGCGGGTCGGGTAGGATAGCGGCGTTGATTGCCTGAGCGTGCATGGGGTTCCTGGGTGCCGATTGGAAAATTGCTCGGGTACGATGCTGGCATGAATGCAGGTAACTTGCGCGTGAAGTTCACCGCGTTGTGGTCGATCCTGCAACTGGCAAAGATCAGCCTGGCGGCAGCCTTGCCCCTGTTCGTGGACGAGGCCTTTTACGCCTGGGAAGGCCGCCATCTGGCCTGGGCCTACTCCGACTTGCCCGGCCTGACGGCATGGCTCACCCGACTGGGCGCTGAATTGGGCGGCCAGCACGCGCTGTCCGTGCGCCTGCCTTTCCTGGTCATGGGCGCGGCCGTTCCCTGGCTGGTGGTGAGCATCGCGCGCCGATGGTTCGGCGACGACGCGGGCTGGTGGTCCGGAATGCTGACCTTGCTGATGCCGCTCTCCGGCGTGCTTGGGGTGCTGGCCATGCCCGACGTGCCGTTGGTATTCGCCGCGCTGCTCAGCCTGGAGGCGATCGCGCGCCTGCGTGACCGAATGAGTTGGGGAGCCCTGACAGTGCTGGCCGTCGGCTTGTCGCTCGGCGCGCTATCGCACTATCGCTTCGCGCTGGTGGTCGCCGCCGGCTTGGCGGGCCTGCTATGCGATCGTCGCGGCCGGGAGCTGCTGCGTGACGTCCGGTTCTGGCTTGCGCTGCTGATCGGCGCGGCGGCCTGGCTGCCGCTGCTGCTCTGGAATATCGACCACGCCAGCGCCGGCCTGCGTTTCCAGTTGCTGGAACGCAACCCCTGGACCTTCCACGTCGGCGCTGCTGCCTGGCTACCGATCCAGATGCTGCTGGTGACGCCCCCGTTGTTCCTGCTGTTGCTCGCCACCTTGCGCGAGGCATGGTTGCGGCGTGGCGACAGCAGCCGGCCCTGGGGCTTGATTGCGGGCGTGGCCACGGTTTCGGTGCCCGGATATTTCCTGCTCGGCTTCGTCGCCGACCAGCAGCGGGTTAGTTTCCATTGGCCGCTGGCGGGCTGGTTGGTCCTGGTCGTAGCCGCGCCGTGGGTACTGAGCAGGTGGGGCCGGGTCGCTCGTTTCGGCACTCTCGCTGCCGCGGGCGCCGGGTTGCTGGCGACACTGGCGTTCCTTGCCGTGGCAAGTCATCCGTCATTGCGTGCCTCGCTGGCGGACAGCCGGATCTATCCGGCCGATTTCGCCGGCTGGCAGGAAATTTCAGCGTGGGTTCGGCAACAGCCTCCGGAACCGGGCAGCCTGGTGGTGGCCAGCGATTTCGAGATGGCCGGGCAACTGGCTTTTGCGCTCGACCGGGACGACATCCGCGTACTCGATAGTCCGCTCAACCATAAGCATGGCCGCGCCATGCAGTTGCAGTTGTGGGGGCTGCGTTTCGACGATCTGGGCCAGGCCGCGTCGGCGCCGGTGCTATTGGTCGTTGACGACAGCGCCACGCCGATGAAGCACCGGCTGGCGGTTTACCACCAACTGTGCGGCGTCTTCGGCGCATTGCCAGCGGCGGAGGTCTTGAATGTCGACCATGGGCGCAAGCGTTACCTCCTCTACCGAATCACCGCCGACCGCAAGGCCGGCGGATGTTCGGCCCCCGCGCTGGCGTGGATCGACGCGCCCACGCGCAAGGCGACGGTATCGGCCCACTTCATCGTGCGTGGCTGGGCCTTCAAGGAAGGCGCGGGGCTGGCGAAAGTGGAAGTGACGATGGACGGCAAGCGCGTGGCTACGGCGGGCTACGGTGCTGCGATGCCGAACGTGGCGGAATTCTGGCGAGTGTCGAACGATCCGCACCATCCGAATGTCGGCTTCACTGCTGAAGTCGACGCCGGCGCGTTCGCGCCCGGAGAGCACTGGTTGGGCCTCAGGCTGCATGGCGTGGACGGCAGCATCGAAACCTGGAGTGAGCAGCGCATCCACATCCAGTCCCGGTGATCAGGGGAGGGTGAAGCCAACCTCGCGGAGCGCCCGTGACAGTGCGATCAGAGGCAGGCCGATCAGGGCCGTCGGATCGCTTGATTCAATCGCCTCGAACAGGCAGATGCCAAGACCTTCGGCCTTGAAACTTCCCGCGCAGTCGTACGGCTGCTCGGCATGCAGGTAGCGTTCGATTTCAACGCCCGACAACTTCCTGAAGTGAACCTCGGTCACGTCGGACATTCGCAACGTGCGCCGGTCGGCGTGGCGGTAGAGTACGACCGCGGTATGGAATTGCAGGCGCTGGCCCGAGGCCGCTGCCAACTGATCCGCGGCGCCTTCGAAGCTGCCGGGTTTGCCCAGCACAAGCCCGTTGAGCTCGGCCACCTGGTCAGAGCCGATCACCCAGGCGTCGGGGAAGCGGGCTCCCACGGAATGCGCCTTGGCCGCGGCCAGCCGCTGGGCCAGCGTGGTCGGGCTTTCATTCGAGCGCGCGGTCTCATCGACATCCGGTCGCGAGACGTCAAAAGTCAGGCCGAGTCGGGCGAGCAGTTCCTTGCGATACGGCGAGGTGGAGGCAAGAATCAGCATTCAGGATCCGGGCGTCCGTCGCAGCGCGGCGGGTTCGCGCAGCGCCGCCTCGGCGGCGGCTTCGGTGGCGCTGGCCAGGTCGCTGCCGACATGTTCCAGTTCGTTCAGTTGCCCATCCAGGCGCTCGCGAACCCGGGCGAGCGCGCCGCAAGCCTGGTCGAGTTCGTTCTGGCTGGCCGTTTCGCCGTGCTTCTGGATCCAGAGCCGGTGCTGCAGCACGTCGCGCTTGGCCTCCATGATCGGCAGGCTGCTTTCCAGGGACGCCTGCGCCTCGGCGGCGATATCGGCCGGGACCCGCTGAACCAGCGGCCGCAGGGCAGCCATCCGCTCCTGGCTGCGATTCAATAGGCGCTCGACTTCGTCGGCCAGGTCCAGCATCCGGCCGAGGGTCTTCTGCCGGAGCTGCCGCTTCCGGTGGAACCACCAAAGGGGGACGGCGATGGCCAGAAACACCAGGCCGGATATCAAGAAGGACAGCATGGCGAAATCCGAAAGCGTCCCCGCAGTCTGCACCAGCCCGGCAACCTGCCGCAAATTGCCCTTGCAGGAGCGGCTTCAGCCGCGAGGACCTTGCCACACCCTTCGCGGCTGAAGCCGCTCCCACAGGGCCGGGTTGGGGCCTGGCGCGCCTCTGCGGTGTAACTCCCTGCCGGCACTCAGGTTTTTGTTTGACATCGAGGTGTTTTGGCCTTTACAATCGCACGCTTATGTCCGCAACCCTGCCTGCAGTCCTAGATGTTTGGCGCATGGTTTCGGCCAGGCGGTATTTCGAGGGTACGTTTCCGTTGGCCGCGTTCGTTCGGCTCCGGGACAGCCTGGTGGATACCGAAGGCGAATGCCGATTCACGCTGGAGTTTGGCCGCGACGCAATGAACCAGGCTTTTGTCGAGGTTCGCGCCGAAGCCAATCTGCCCCTGCAATGCCAGCGCACCTTGGAGCGCTACTTGCAGCCGGTCAGGGTGATGCAGCAGCTCGGCTTGATTACTTCGGAGGCGCAGGAAAGCGCGCTGCCGGAAGGAATGGAGCCGTTGCTCGTGCCTGAAAGCGGAGAGTTGCGACCAATCGACCTGGTCGAGGACGAGCTGATCCTGGCTTTGCCGGTGGTACCGATCAATCCGGATTCGAGTTTGCCAGAGAGTGTCTGGCCGGTCGAAGACGAAGAGAAACAGAACCCTTTCACCGTGCTTGCCGCGCTGAAAGATCACAAAAAGTAGTTGGAGAGAAACAATGGCCGTCCAGAAATCGCGTAGAACTCCGTCCACCCGTGGCATGCGCCGCTCGCACGATTCCCTGTGCGCCAAGCAGCTGTCGACCGATGTCACCACTGGCGAGACGCACGTGCGCCACCACATCACCAAGGACGGCTTCTATCGCGGCCGCAAGGTCGTGGAAGTGAAGTCGGCGGTCAACGTCGAAGAGTAATTGGCCTGCCCTTGCAAGAGGGCGGCTGCAAGATCTGAACACGGCGGGCAACATCCCGTCGTGTTCTTTTTTTTTACCGACCAAACCAGGTCGTGAGAAACTTGCTGAGGGTCGATGCTGGACCCATCACGTATGGAGCAGGGCATGGCTGTTTATTCACGGATCGCCGGCACCGGCAGTTACCTGCCGGAGAAAGTGCTCACCAATGCCGATCTCGAAAAAATGGTCGACACCAACGACGAGTGGATCGTCAGCCGCAGTGGCATCCGCGAGCGGCATATCGCCGCCGAAGGCGAGACCACTGGCGACCTGGCGTTCCACGCCGCCACCCGTGCGCTCGAGGCCGCCGGCCTGGATGCCGCCGATATCGAGCTGATCATTCTCGGCACGACGACGCCCGACATCATCTTTCCCTCCACGGCCTGCCTGTTGCAGCATCGCCTGGGCGCCGACGGCTGCCCGGCGTTCGACGTCAACGCGGCGTGTTCCGGTTTTGTCTACGCGCTGAGCATCGCCGATAAATTCATTCGAACCGGTGCGGTGAAGAATGCGCTGGTGGTTGGCGCGGAAACCCTGACCCGCATGGTCGACTGGACCGATCGCGGCACCTGCGTGCTGTTCGGCGACGGCGCTGGCGCCGTCGTGCTGAAGGCCGACGAGGAAGCGGGCATCCTGTCCACGCACCTGCATGCCGACGGCGGCAAGAAACACCTGCTCTACAACCCGGTCGGCGTGTCGGTCGGATTCGATGCCACGGCGCCGAATGTCGGCGTCAAGGTGATGATGGCGGGCAGCGAGGTGTTCAAGTACGCGGTCAAGGCGCTGGATTCGGTGGTCGACGAAACACTGGCGGCCAACGGCCTGGACAAGTCCGACCTGGATTGGCTGATTCCGCACCAGGCCAACCTGCGCATCATCGAGGCCACTGCCAAGCGCCTGCAGATGCCGATGGATCGCGTCATCGTCACGGTCGATCGCACCGGCAATACGTCATCCGGTTCGGTGCCGCTGGCGCTCGACGAAGCGATCCGTTCCGGTCGCGTCAAACGCGGCCAGTTGCTGTTGCTGGAAGCCTTCGGCGGCGGCTTCACCTGGGGCTCTGCCCTGATCCGCTACTAGCTGTTTGTGTAGGAGCGGCTTCAGCCGCGATGCTTTTTTGTCAGACTTATCGCGGCTAAAGCCGCTCCTACACACACAATGCCGGCGCGTTCCGTATCATCCGCGTCTTACGACACCGAGTTGCTCTATGAATTCATCTCTTGCGTTCGTCTTTCCCGGTCAGGGCTCCCAGAGTCTTGGCATGCTCGCCGACCTGGCTGCGGCGCATGCGCAGGTCCGCGAGAGTTTCGAAGAAGCCTCGCAAGGCTGCGGCGTCGATCTGTGGACGCTTAGCCAGGAGGGTCCGGAAGGTCAGCTCAATCAAACCGAATTCACCCAACCGGCCCTGCTTGCCGCCAGCGTCGCCGTGTGGCGCACGTGGGTGGCGAACGGCGGCGCCCAGCCGGCGCAATTCTCCGGCCACAGCCTGGGCGAATATGCTGCGCTGGTTGCGGCTGGCGCTCTGTCGCTGGCAGACGCGGCCAAACTGGTGCGCGAACGTGGCCGCCTAATGCAGGCTGCGGTGCCCGCGGGCATCGGTGCGATGGCCGCCGTCCTTGGTGCGGAAGAGAGCCTGGTCGCCGATGTTTGCGCACAGGTTTCGAGCAACGAAGTGGTTGTGCCGGCGAACTACAACTCGCCCGGGCAAATCGTGATCGGCGGGCATGCCGCTGCCGTGGACCGGGCCCTGGAAGAACTGGCTACCCGTGGCGTGCGCAAAGTCGTGAAGCTGGCCGTCAGCGTTCCCTCGCATACTCCGTTGATGAAGGAAGCCGCACGCCAACTGGGCGAAGTCATGGCCGGGCTGTCCTGGCGGTCGCCGGATCGTCCGGTGGTGCAGAATGCCGACGCGCGCTCGCAGCAGTCCGTCGAAGCGATCCGCGATGCGCTGGAACGACAGCTCTATCTTCCGGTGCGTTGGAGCGAATGCGTGCAGCAGCTGACAGCGCAGGGCGCAACCCATGTCTTCGAGTGTGGCCCGGGAAAAGTACTGACCGGCCTGATCAAACGTATCGACAAGTCGCTGGACGCGCGTGCGATCGGATTGCCCGCCGACTTCGCCGCGGCCCTCGCCGAGTTCCAGTAATGTGGGGGCGGCTTCAGCCGCGATGCTTCGTTGACAGACCTTTCGCGGCTAAAGCCGCTCCTACAGTGTTTTCGATTTTGTTCTTGGGAGTTTTGATATGAATGATGTGCTTGCCGGCGAAGTTGCCCTCGTCACCGGCGCCAGCCGCGGTATTGGCGCGGCGATTGCCGACCTGCTCGCCGCACGCGGCGCCAAAGTCATTGGCACCGCCACCAGCGACAGCGGCGCGCAGGCGATCTCGGAGCGCCTGGCCGGATGGAACGGCGCCGGGCGCAAGCTCGACGTCACCGATGGCGCTGCCGTCGAGGAATCGATCGAGGCGATCGCCAAGGAATACGGTCCCGTATCCATCCTGGTCAACAACGCCGGCATCACCCGCGACCAACTGCTGATGCGCATGAAGGACGAGGACTGGAACATCATCCTGGACACCAACCTGAGCAGCGTATTCCGCACCTCCAAGGCGGTCATGCGCGGCATGATGAAGGCGCGCAAGGGCCGGATCATCAGCATCGCTTCGGTCATCGGGCTGACCGGCAACGCCGGGCAGGCCAACTACGCGGCCGCCAAGGCCGGCATCATCGCCTTCTCGAAATCGCTGGCCAAGGAGATCGGCAGCCGGGGCATCACCGTGAATGTCGTTGCGCCCGGGTTCATCGAAACCGACATGACGCGCGCGCTGCCGGAAGCCCAGAAGGACGCCATGCAGGGCCAGATCGCGCTCGGCCGATTCGGCGCTCCCAGCGATATCGCCGAGGCCGTGGCCTTCCTGGCCAGCCCGTCGGCGGCCTATATCACCGGTGAGACGCTGCACGTCAACGGCGGCATGTACATGGCCTGAGGCCTTGCGACGAAGAAATTACGCTAGAATTCACCCCCAAGCATGATGGCCTCGGCGACCTCGGGCGCTCGCCAGGGCCGGCAATTGACTACAATGTGTCCGCTAAAATTTTCCGGGAGGAGATTCATCCATGAGCACCATCGAAGAACGCGTCAAGAAAATCGTCGTCGAACAGCTGGGCGTCAAAGAAGACGAAGCCACCAACAACGCCTCGTTCGTCGATGATCTGGGCGCTGACTCGCTCGACACCGTCGAGCTGGTGATGGCCCTCGAGGAAGAGTTCGAGTGCGAAATTCCGGACGAAGAGGCCGAGAAGATCACCTCCGTCCAGCAGGCCATCGATTACATCAAGGCCCACGTGAAGGCTTGATCGTCGACCAGTTCGAACACCGGGGCCGCGCACTGCGCGGCCCTGTGTGTTTTAAGGGAAGACCTGTCGCGATATCCGGTGTAATTGCCGCACCGGCGACAGGGCAGTCCGGGCCGCATCATCTCGAAGTCGGAGCACCTGCATGAGCCAACGTCGCGTCGTCATCACCGGGCTGGGCATCGTCTCGCCGGTTGGCAACAATCTCGCCACCGCCTGGGACAACATCACCAACGGCCGTTCCGGCGTCGGCCAGATCAGCCATTTCGACACCACCGGCTACACTTCGACCATTGCCGGCGAAGTGCGGGATTTCGACGCCAAGGCCTGGATCAATCCCAAAGACGCCAAGAAAATGGAGACCTTCATCCACTACGGCCTGGCCGCGTCGATGATGGCGATGGAAGACGCCGGCCTTGAGATTACCGAAGCCAACGCCGAACGCGCCGGCGTGCTGATCGGCTCCGGCATCGGTGGCGTGCGTGGCATCGAGGAAACCGCAGTTGCCCTGCACAAGGGCGGCCCGCGCAAAGTGTCGCCGTTCTACGTGCCGAGCACGATCATCAACATGGTCTCCGGCCAGTTGTGCATCATCAAGGGCTTCAAGGGCCCGAATTTTTCCGCCGTGTCCGCCTGTGCTTCGTCCAATCATTCGATCGGCATGGCCATGCGCATGATCCAGTACGGCGATGCCGACATCATGGTCGCCGGCGGCGCCGAGCACGGCTGCACGCCGACGTCGGTGGCCGGTTTCTGTTCGATGAAGGCGCTGTCGACCCGCAATGACGATCCGACCCGCGCCAGCCGGCCCTGGGATCGCGACCGCGACGGTTTCGTGCTCGGCGACGGCGCCGGCATAGTGATCCTGGAAGAGTACGAATCGGCCAAGGCGCGTGGCGCGCGCATCTATTGCGAGCTGGTCGGGTTCGGCGCCAGTTCCGATGCCTACCACATGACCGCTCCGAGCGAGAATGGCGACGGTCCGGCGCGCTGCATGACGATGGCGCTGCGCGATGCCAAGCTCAATCCTGACCAGGTCGACTACCTGAATGCCCACGGCACCTCGACGCCACTCGGCGACCTGGCCGAAACCCAGGCGATGAAGCGGGCCCTCGGCGACCACGCCTACAAGACCATGATCAGTTCCACCAAGTCGATGACCGGACACCTGCTCGGCGCCGCCGGTGGCGTTGAGGCCGTGTTCTCCATCCTCGCGTTGCACCACGGCATCATTCCGCCGACCATCAACCTGGACAATCCGGGTGAAGGTTGCGACCTGGACTTCGTGCCTAATGTTGCGCGCGAGAAGAAGATCGATGTGGCCATGTCGAACGGCTTCGGTTTCGGCGGTACCAACGGCACCCTGGTGTTCAAACGACTCTGAGCGCAAATGCGCAACCCGCGATGAACCACGCCCATGCCTTGCCGGCGGCACTCGATCTGCTGGCATTGCATCGCGTAAATCCCGCGCGTTATCCCTTGCTGCTGGAGAGCGTAGCCGGCGGCAACTCCCTGTCGCGCTGGGACTTGCTGTTGCTGAGCGATGGCAGCGGCTTGCGCCTGGATGTCGATGGCCGGACGCGTCGGCTGGACGGACAGGCGCTCGATGGCAAATTCCTCGATCTGCTCGACGCGCAGTGGCTGGAAAATCGCTGCGCCACGAGCGATTCCAGCCTGCCGTTTCGCGGTGGCTGGGCCCTATTCCTGGCCTATGAACTGGCCGGCCAGATCGAGCCCGTGCTGCGCCTGAGCGCCGCCCCCGGCCCGCTACCGGTGGCGTTGGCGTTGCGCTGTCCGGCGGCGATCGCCCGCGACCGCGTCACTGGCCGATGCGTGGCGATTTGCGAATCGGGCCGGGACGCATTGCTGTCGGAACTCGCCGGCGACCTGCAACTGGCCGCGCGCCTGCCTCCGCTCCCTCCCTGGCAGGAACCCCTGGCCATCCGCGAAGACGAGGCCGGAGCTTTCCTGCAGGGCGTGCAGAGGGTTCATGACTACCTGCGCGCCGGCGATGTTTTCCAGGTCAATCTTTCGCGCGCCTGGCGCGCCGAATTTGTCCGCGCCCCCGAGCCCGCGGCCCTGTATGCGCGATTGCGCGAAGCCAACCCGGCGCCGTTCGCCGGCCTGCTCGCACACGACGATTGGGGACTGGCCAGTTCATCGCCGGAACGGCTGGTGTCGGTCCGCCGGCCCCCGGCCGCGGCTGGCCGATGACGACGATGCGCAGCGTATTCGCGAACTGATGGCGCATCCCAAGGAACGCGCCGAGCACGTGATGCTGATCGATCTGGAACGCAACGACCTGGGCCGGGTTTGCCGCGCCGGCAGCGTCCGGGTCGACGAAATGATGACGGTGGAAAGCTACACGCATGTCCATCACATCGTGTCCAATGTGCGCGGAGAATTGCGCGACGATGTGACACCCGGGCAGGTGATCGCCGCGGTGTTTCCCGGCGGCACCATCACCGGTTGCCCGAAGGTCCGTTGCATGCAGATCATCGCCGAACTCGAAGGCGAAGGGCGCGGCCCGTACACTGGCGCGCTCGGCTACCTGAATTGCGATGGCGACATGGACTTGAATATCCTTATCCGCAGCGCGTGGGTGGCCGGGCGGCAAGTGCAGCTGCGCGCCGGCGCGGGCTTGGTCATCGACTCGGTCGCCGAATCGGAGCTGGAAGAAACGCGGGCGAAGGCGCGCGGCCTGCTGCGCGCGCTGGGGTCGACATGACCGCCAAAGTCCTGCGCAACGGACGGGTCCGGCTCTGGCTTGAACCCGAAGATCGCGGACTCGCCTACGGCGACGGCGTGTTCGAGACCCTGCTCGTGCACCGGGGCCAACCCGTGTGGTGGAGCGAACATTGGCACCGGCTACTGCGCGGCGCGAAAGTGCTCGGCTTGCCGGTGCCCGACCAGGCGCAGGTTCGTGGCGAGTGCGAGAGCTTGCTGGAGGATTCGCCGCGCGCCGTGCTCAAGGTCATCCTCACCCGCGGCAATGGCGGTCGCGGCTATGGTGCGCCGGACGATCCGACGCCGACGGTGATCCTGTCCAGCCACCCGGCGCCGCCGCCGCTGCAGGAAGCGATTGCCCTGCGCTGGTGCCAGACTGCTCTGGCCATCCAGCCGGCGCTGGCTGGCATCAAGCACCTCAATCGTCTCGAGCAAGTGCTGGCGCGTGCGGAGTGGAGCGACCCGCAAATCGCCGAAGGCATCCAGTGCGACACCGAGGACCGGGTGATCAGCGCCACGTCGGCCAATGTCTTCGCCTACATCGGCGGGCGCTGGCTGACGCCGGGCGTCGAGCGTTGCGGCATCGCCGGCATCGCCCGCGCCTGGATTCTGGCCAACGTCCCCGGCGCGGTTGAAGCTGACTTGAACCAGGCGGAGATCAGCCGCGCCGACGCGCTTTTTCTGTGCAACTCGGTGCGCGGTATCCTTCCGGTGCGCCGCCTCGGCTTGCGCGAGTGGCCGGAACACCCGGCCATCGTCAAGCTGTGCCGGCAACTGGCCGCTTCGCAGCCGGCATTCGCGATCCAGGAGCAGTAATTTAGTGGCGACCCATCTCAAGCACGGACCAATCAAACTCCTGTTCGCCATCGCGTTGATCGTGGCGGCGGTCGTGCTTGGCCTGTTCTGGCAACGGACCCAGTCGTTCGCCGACCGACCGATCCTCCTTGAGGGCCAAGAGCAGATTCTAGTGGTCGAACCGGGCGACGGCTTCAACGCCGTGCTCGGAAAAATACGCCGGCTGGGTGTCGTCCAGGGGCATGACCTGGAGTGGAAGGCGCTGGCCACGACGCTGCGGGTCGCCGACCGCCTGCAGGTTGGCGAGTACGCGATCACTCCCGGCATGAGCCCGCGCACGCTATTGCTGAAACTTGGCAAGGGCGAGGTTGTCCAGCGCAAGTTCACGATCGTGGAGGGCTGGAACTTTCGTGAGCTGCGTGCGGCGCTGGCGGCCAATGCGCTGCTGGTGCACGAAATCGATCAACTCAGCGATGCCGAGATCATGGCCAGGCTGGGTCGTGCCGAACTCCATCCGGAGGGCCGCTTCCTGCCGGAAACGTATGTCTTTATCCGTGGCACTGGCGAACTCGCCATTCTCGACCGCGCCGCGAAAGCGATGGACGAAACGCTGGCCGAGTTGTGGGAATCGCGTGCGAAGGACCTGCCACTGCAGACCGCCGACGAACTGCTGACGCTGGCATCGATCGTCGAAAAGGAAACTGGCCTCGCCAGCGAACGGCCGATGATCGCCGGCGTGTTCGTGCGCCGTCTCAAGCTGGGCATGCGCCTGGAGACCGATCCGACGGTTATTTACGGAATGGGCAGCGCCTACGCCGGAAACATCCGCAAGACCGACCTGCAGACGGATACGCCGTACAACACTTATGCCCATGGCGGCCTGCCACCGACACCGATTGCGATGCCAGGTAGGGCGGCATTGGAAGCCAGTGCCCACCCGGCCGCAGGCAGCGCCTTGTATTTCGTTGCCAGCGGTGGCGGCGCCCACTACTTTTCCGACGACTACGCCGAGCACACGGCGGCGGTGCGCAAGTACCAGTTGAAGCGCCCATGACGCCGGCAAAGTCCCGCGGCATGCTTATTTCGATTGAAGGCGGCGAGGGCGCCGGCAAGTCGACCGTGCTCGAGGCGATTCGCAGCCTGCTGCTCGCGCATGGACTGGACGTCGTGCTGACCCGCGAACCGGGCGGCACCACCGGCAGCGAAGCCATTCGCGCATTGCTGCTCGATCCGACGCGCAGCCTGTGCGCGGAGACGGAGTTGTTGCTGATGTTCGCCGCGCGCGCGCAACTGGTGCGGGAAGTGGTCCTGCCCGCCCTGGAACGAGGCGCGGCGGTATTGACCGATCGATTCACCGATGCCAGCTTCGCCTACCAGGGAGGAGGGCGCGGCATCGACATGGGCGTCATCGCCGATCTCGAACGCTGGGCGGCGCGGGTCAAGCCGGACCTGACCTTCCTGCTCGACGTCGGCGTCGACGTCGGACTGGCGCGCGCCCGTGCACGCGGCGCGGCGCTGGACCGCATCGAAAGCGAGCAGCTGGATTTCTTCGAGCGGGTGCGAGCCACGTATCTCGCGCGTGCCGCCGCCGAGCCGGAGCGTTTTCGTGTCATCGACGCTTCGGAGCCACCGGAGGCGGTGTTGCGTTCGGTCACCAGCGCCTTGTCGGCCTGGCTGGGCCAGCAATGAATTTCGCGCCCTGGCAGCAGGCGATTTTCGACAGCGCCGTGCAGGCGCACGCGCAGGGCCGGCTCGGCCATGCCCTGCTGTTGCTCGGCCCGGCGCATATGGGCAAGCAGGCGGTGGCCGAGGCCCTGGCCAAGCGCCTGCTTTGCTCTGCTCCGCGCCCCGATGGCTTTGCCTGCGACAGTTGCCGCAGCTGCCAGTTGTTCGCAGTGCAGACGATCGGACTGGTGAACACCCACGCCCATGCCGACCTGCAGCGGATCGGCCTGGAGCCGAATGAAAAGGGCGACAAGCTGCGCACCGATATCTCCGTGGATCAGATCCGCCGTCTCGGCCACTGGTTCTCGTTGACTCCGCGCTTTGGTGGCGCGCAAGTCGCGATCATCGAGCCGGCGGACGCCATGAATATTTCGGCCAGCAATGCCCTGCTCAAGACGCTGGAGGAACCGGCGCCCAATCGTTTCCTGTTGATCGTCACTTCCAGGCCCGGGCGTTTGCCGGCGACCATTCGCAGTCGTTGCCAGCGCCTGGAGTTTCGGCTGCCTTCATCGGCTGAGGCGCTGCAGTGGCTGCGTGCACTGGGCTTCGACGACAGCGACGCCGGGCTGGCCCTGGCGGCGGCGCGCGGCAATCCCGGGTTGGCGGCGCAATGGCTGAGAACGGGTGGGCTGGATGTGCGTCGCGACGTGCTCAAGCAATTGAACGCGGTCGGGGCCGGGAAGGCCGGCGCCATCGACGTTGCCCAACAATGGCTGTCGGACGAACACGGGGAATTACGCCTGCGCTTTGCAGCTGACCTGGCCCTGGAACTGGTCGGGCGACAGCTAGGGGCTGCATCCGGCACGACGCCCGGGTTGACCGCACCGGCGGATGTGACCAGAATTTCGAATTGGTTCGACGCGCTCAACCGGACGCGGGAACAGTTACGGGCGCCGCTGCGCAACGATCTGGTTTTGGCCGGGTTGTTGCTTGAATGGCGTACCATGTTTCAACAGGGCCGTTGATCCAAGCGGCTGATTCAGGGGAGCAAGACGATGATCGGCGGCGCAGGCGCAAGACAGGGCATTCTCTCGCTGGCGATCAAGGACAAGGCGCAGCTGTACGGCGCCTACATGCCCTTCCTGAAAGGCGGCGGCATCTTTGTCCCGACCAACCGTCGTTACACGCTCGGCGATGAAGTGTTCCTGCTGTTGTCGCTGCCCGACGACAAGGACCGCCTGCCGGTTGCCGGCAAAGTCGTCTGGATCACGCCGCCTGGTTCGCAAGGTAATCGCGCTGCCGGCATCGGCGTGCAATTCAGCGATTCCACCGAAGCCGAAACCGTCAAGGGCAAGATCGAGACCATGCTCGCCGGCAGCCTGGAATCCGACAAACCCACCCACACCATGTAACCGCGTGTGTGTGGGAGCGGCTTCAGCCGCGAAGCTTCTCCGCTTGGATAAACCGAAAAGCATCGCGGCTAAAGCCGCTCCTACAGGTGCGAGGTTCGCGGCTGAAGCCGCTCCTGCAAATTCTGGGTTGGGTTAGAAGATCATTTTCAGGATGGTCCAGGCGACCATCGCGCCGACCACGAACAACAGGGTCATCTTGATCCGCATCAGCCGTTTCTGCGGGCTCGGCGCGACCGCCGCCTTGAACTGCAGAACCTCGGGAACGTAGGACGGGATGGGCGCAGTGTCGAGCAAGCCGATACCGTGCAGCAACTCGCGGGCGCGCTTGTAGTCATCGGACTTGATCACCCACACGGCAGGCGTATTGCCGCCACCCTTCTGGTCGACATAACTGAACTCGCGCCGGCTGAGTTTCTTGTAGCTGCGACCTTCGGTGACCTTGATTTCGATGCCCGCGTCGGTCAGCAACTTGGCGACGCCTTCGACGTTTTCCAGCCGCGGTGAAGTGAATATCTGGCGCATCAGTGAGCCTCGCTGTCTTCTGGCAGCACGCGGATCAGGCCTTCCTGCGCCACCGATGCCACCAGCGTGCCGTCGCGGGTGAAGATCAAACCACGGGCCAGGCCGCGGGCGTTGTGTGCAGTCGGACTATCCAAAGAATAGAGCAACCAGTCGTCGACCCGGAACGGACGGTAGAACCACATGGCGTGATCGAGCGAGGCCATCTGCACGTTCGGCTGGTAGTAGCTGATGCCATGCGGAAACGTGGTCGTGCCCAGCAGGTGGAAGTCGGATGCGTAGGCAAGCAGCGCGCGGTGCAGTTCGGGTTCGTCGCCGACCTTGTCGGTCAGCCGAAACCAGACCTGCTGGTAGGGCGGGCGCTTCGGCGGCTTGACCTCGTCGCGGGGATAGATCGGGCGAATCTCGAACGGGCCCATGCGCGACAGCCAGCGCTGCATCTTTGCAGGCAGCTTTGCCATCACTTCCGGCGGCGGCGCCACCGTCGGCTCGACATCCTCGGGCTGCGGCACTTCCGGCATGTTGAACTGGTGTTCGACGCCCGGCTCGAGCTTCTGGAACGACGAGGCAAACACCAGAATCGGCTGGCCGTGCTGGATCGCGGTGACCCGGCGCACGGAAAAGCTATGGCCGTCGCGGGCGCGATCGACGTCGAAGATGATCGGCGCGGCGATATCGCCGGCGCGCAGGAAATAGGCGTGGATGGAATGCACGCTGCGTCCCAGCTCGACAGTCTGTTGCGCGGCGGAAAGCGCCTGGCCGAGCACTTGGCCGCCGAACACATACTTGGTGCCGATATCGCGGCTCTGGCCGCGGAACAGATTGTCTTCCAGCCGCTCGAGCGTGAGCAGGGCGACAAGTTCGGATACGACGGTTTCGGTCATGGGGGCTCCGGGAGACTGCTGCAATTGTACCGCGGGGGCAGTCCCGGCCCAGGTCAGGGTTGCAAGCGTTGCAGCGTGGTTTCGGCCAACAGCTCGGCCCAGGGGAACATCGGACCCGGGTCGCGTTTGCGGAAAACCTGTTTGGATGGATCGTCGCTGGCGGGAATCGTGGCGGTGTCGAGGTCTTCGTGGCCGGCGATGAACTGCAGGTTGGGCAGGTCCCGTTTCAGCGACGCGAGCAGCGCGATCAGCGAATGGATCTGCGCACTGGTGTAGGGCTCGGACATTTCCTGTCGGCGGGAATCGTGCCAGTCGGGATAGCGGCCGCGATTGACGATTTCAATGCCGAGGGAGCGAGGGTTGTAGCCGCGCGTGTGATGGGCAACGCGTGTCGGACGCACGAACACATGCACGGTGCCGTCGCGATCGATGTAGTAATGGCCGCTGTTGCCCGTCCCGGAATCGTGCAGCTCTCGCTCGCCGTACTCGCGCGCCGTGGCCATGTCGGGCAGCTCGGTGCAGTGGATGACGATCAGGTCGATTTCCGCAGCCGGCCGCTGCTCGAGTCGCTCCTCGTAGGGCAGCGGCCAGACGTGGACGGCGGGGGGCGGAAGATCGAGACTCATGGCCCCATGTTAACATTGGCCCTGACGCGGAGCCCTCGATGACGCTGCCCCCTAACGAATCCCCGCTCGGCATCTTGATGGCCAGCTTGCCTCGCCACGGCCGTGTCGAGTGGATCGGTCTGCGGCCGCGGCGCGACGTGGAAATGGTCGCGGTCGACGCGGTTGCCGCCGTTACCGGCAGGGGGCTGATCGGCGATCGCTACGCGAGCGAAAGTGGCAAGCGCGGCATCACCCTGATCCAGGCCGAACATCTTCCGGTGATTGCCGCGCTGGCCGGTCGTGACCAGGTGGCCGCCGGCTTATTGCGGCGGAATATCGTTGTCTCCGGCTTGCCGCTGATGGCGTTGAAAGGCCGCCGGTTCCGCATCGGCGAGGTCTTGCTCGAAGGCACCGATGCTTGCGACCCCTGTTCGCGAATGGAAGATGCGCTCGGCCCTGGCGGCTTCAACGCCATGCGCGGACACGGCGGCCTGTGCGCACGCATCCTCGAAGGCGGTCGCTTTCAACTTGGCGACCCGCTGATCCCGATGCCGGTCGATCCGGCGTGATCGGCCACGTAATCATTTCGCACGGGCTGCAAAGCAGTCCGGACGCGACCAAGGCCACGGCCCTGGCCGATGTCGCGCAATCGCTCGGCTGGAGCCACGAACGGCCGGACTATCGCGACCTGGATGCCGCCAGCGAACTTGGCGATGTGCTCGCCCGGATCGCCAGGCTCCGCGAGTTGGCGAACGCAAGCCGCGCGCCCCTGGTGTTGGCCGGTTCGAGCATGGGCGCATTCATTTCCGCGCGAGCCGCGCTGGAAGTTCCGGTGCTTGGATTGTTCCTGATGGCGCCGCCGACGCAGTTGCAGGGCTACACGGTCACGCTCGAGGCGCCGCCGGTCCGCACGCGCATCATTCATGGCTGGCACGATGAACTGATCGCGGCGGCCGACGTCATTGCCTGGGCGCAAGTGCGCAGCGATCATCTGGTGCTGGTCGATGACAGTCATCGCCTGGCCGCGCACGTCGATTTTTGCGCCGGGGAATTCGGGCGCTTCCTGCAGGCACTCTCGTGAAGTTCTTCGTCGCCTGCGCCAAGAGCCTCGAGTACCTGCTCGTCGATGAAATGCTCGCGCTGAGCGCCACACGCGCCACTGCGGCGACCGCCGGCGTCAACGTCGAGGGCGACCCGGCCGTCGCCTATCGGGCGGCGATGTTTTCGCGCCTGGCCAGCCGCGTGCTCTGGCCGCTGGCGGAGTTCGATTGCGAGAACGAACAGGACTTGTACCAGGGCGTGCACGCGCTGGACTGGTCCGCGCACGTCGCGCCGGAAGGGACGCTGGCGGTGGACGCGCATGTGTCGGGTCCGACTCTGACCCACGAGCGATTCGCCGCGCAGCGGGTCAAGGACGCGATTGTCGACCGCATTCGCGCCAGCCATGGCGTGCGACCTTCGGTGGATGTCGATGCGCCCGACCTGCGGGTGAATTTCGTATTGCGCAAAGGGCGCGGATTCCTATCGGTCGATCTCGGCGGCGGCGCGCTGCACCGGCGTGGCTGGCGGCAGTCGCAGGGTGATGCGCCACTGAAGGAAAACCTCGCTGCCGCGATGCTCATCCGCGGCAGCTGGCTGAAGATCCATGGCGAGGGCGGCGCGCTGCTCGATCCGATGTGCGGCAGCGGCACTTTGTTGATCGAAGGCGCCTTGATGGCTGCCGATGAAGCGCCGGGTTTGTTGCGCTGGCAGGGCGTGGCTCCGAGTCGCTGGCTGGGTTTCGACGGCGACTTGTGGAAGGCGCTGCAACGCGAAGGCGAAGAGCGCGCCCGCGCCGGACGCGCCCTGCTCAAGCCGGTGTTCTTCGGCGCCGACAGCGACCCCAAGGCACTGCATTCGGCCTTGGCGAATGCCGATCGCGCCGGACTGGGCAATCTCATCCGCCTGGAGCGCAAGCCGATCAGCGCACTCGCGCCGCTGGCCTTCGAGCGCGGCCTGGTGGTGTGCAATCCGCCGTACAACCAGCGCCTGGCGGCCGACGCCGACTTGTACCGGGAGATCGGCGACTCCCTGCGCCGCGCCGTGCCGGCCTGGCGTGCCAGCCTGCTGTGCGGCGATGCCGACCTGGCTTACGCAACCGGCCTGCGCGCCAGCAAGAAATACACGATGTTCAATGGCACGGTGGAATGCACCTTGCTGCTGTGCGATCCGATCCAGCCGCCGGCACGCGAGGCGAAGGCTCCGGCGCCATTGTCCGAAGGCGCGCTGATGGTGGCCAATCGCCTGCGCAAGAACCAGAAACGCCTGAAGAACTGGCGGCTGCGCAATACCATCTCCTGCTATCGGCTGTATGACGCCGACCTGCCGGAATATTCCGCGGCCGTGGACGTCTACCAGGAAGCCGATGGGCAGCAGCGGCAGTTCCTGCACGTGCAGGAATACGCCGCCCCCGACACCATTCCGGAAGCCGATACGCGCCGCCGTTTCGGCGAGTTGCTGGCCGCGCTGCACGAAGTGTTTGCGTTGCCGCGCGAGCAGATCGTGGTCAAGACCCGTGCCCGTGGCAAGGGCGGCAGCAAGTATGGGCGGATGGACCAGAGTGGTGAGTTCTTCATCGTGACCGAGGGCGCCGCCAGGCTGCGCGTGAACCTCCACGATTACCTGGACACCGGGCTGTTCCTGGATCACCGGCCGCTGCGTATGCGCATCGCCAATGAGGCCCGGGGCAAGCGGTTCCTCAATCTATTCAGCTACACGGGCGTTGCCACCGTGCAGGCGGCGGTTGGCGGCGCCGCGCAGACCACGAGCGTGGACTTGTCGAAAACGTATCTCGACTGGGCGGCGGAGAACCTGGCGCTGAACAATATCGCCGGCCCGCAGCATCGATTGGTCCAGGCCGACGCAATGCGTTGGCTGGAATCGGACCGCGGCGAGTACGACCTGATCTTCTGCGACCCGCCGACGTTTTCGAATTCGGCGCGCGCCGAAGACTTCGATACGCAACGCGATCATGTGCGCCTGCTGCGCGCGGCCGTGGCCCGGCTGGCGCCCGACGGCTTGCTATTGTTTTCAAACAACTTCCGTCGCTTTCGGCTCGATGAGGACACAATCGCGGAATTCGCCCAGGTGCGGGCGATCAGCGCGCAGACGATCGATGCGGATTTCGAACGAAATCCGCGCATCCATCGGGCCTGGGAACTACGACGTCTTTGACTTGCGGGCTTCCTTGCGTGCCTTGCGCTCGGCGGCGTGATCCTTCAGGGCCTGCTTGTACTGCTCATTGCTGAGCAGCTCAATCTTGTGGATCGGGCAGGGGTAATCGCGAACGATCAGTTCGTCACCCATGCCGCATATGCGGCCAAAGATCGGGTCGCCGCTGAAGCCGATACTGTGCTCGAAGTTCAGGCCCGAGCAGCCCGGGGCGACTTCGATCCGGTACTTGTAGTGGCCGCCATCGACCAGGATGCGCCGGTCGTCCAGGCTGGTCCAGCCGCGCGCCCGACCGGAATCCAGGCATTGCCCGCCACTCAATGACGCCGAGCGCGGTGAGGCTGCAGGCGGGGAATCCCCGGCCGTGGCGCACGAGACGGCCGATAACAGGGTTGCCATGCTGCAGGCGAAGACAAGCGGGGTTCTCATTGGGCAGCTCCCTAGTACCTGGTCCAGTCCATTCTGCACCAGGCCGCTTAACCCGGGCGAAATAGTCCGGCAGGTATTATGCTCGGCCAATGAAACCAAAAAACGACTCCGCGCGCTCCCTTCCGGTTGGCTGGACTTTCTTCCGGCAGTGGCTGAAGAATCCGCTACGCGTGGCGGCCATCTCGCCATCGAGCAAGCAGCTGGCCCGGCAGATGATGACCCAGCTGCCCAAGCACAGTCGGCGCGTCATCGAGCTCGGCGGCGGCACGGGTGTCTTCACCCAGGCTTTGCTCGATCACGGGATCGCCGCCTCCGAGCTGCTGGTGCTCGAGTTGAACGAGGAGTTGCACCAGCACCTGGTCAAACAGTTTCCCGGGTCGATGGTTGTTTGCGGCGACGCCGGCAACTTGTTGGAAATCGCTCGCAGCCACGGTTTCGCGGGTGAGGACCGTGCCGATGCGGTCATTTCCGGCCTGGGCCTGCTGTCGATGCCGCGACAGACGCAGCAATCGATATTGCAGGCGGCCTTCGACAGCCTGCAGCCGGAGGGCCGTTTTATCCAGTTCACCTACGGCCCGGCCAATCCGGTGACGCGCGAGGTGATCGATGCCCTGGAACTGAGTGCGCGACGCGCCAGTTTCACCTGGTGGAACGTGCCTCCGGCCACTGTCTACGTTTACCAACGCCGCGTATCGCGCAGCCTGCCACCGCGTTCGATGCGCTGAATGGCACGCTGGGTTGCAGCCCTGAGGTTTGAGTGCCGCAGGTCCGCCCCTATGTTGGGATCGACACCCTGACAGGAGCCATTCCATGGCCACTTCCAACTTTCGCCCCATCGCCCAGCGCCTGCGCGGCCAAGCCACTTCCGATGGTGCTGGCGTCAGCCTGACGCGGGTCATCGGCACCCGGCAACTCTCCGATCTGGACCCCTTTCTGCTGCTCGACGAATTCGGCTCGGACCGGCCCGGCGATTACATCGCCGGTTTCCCTTCGCACCCCCACCGCGGATTCGAAACGGTTACCTACATGCTCGACGGCCGCATGCGGCACAAGGACAACCACGGCAACGAGGGCCTGCTGACGCCGGGCTCGGTGCAGTGGATGACGGCCGGGCGCGGCATCGTCCACTCGGAAATGCCCGAGCAGGAACAAGGACTGATGCGCGGCTTTCAACTCTGGGTGAACTTGCCGGCCAGGGACAAGATGGGAACGCCGAAGTATCAGGAATTCGCGCCCGAGCGTATTCCCGAAGCAACGCCCGCGGCGGGTGTGAGCGTGAAGGTGATCGCCGGTCGCATCGGCGACATCCACGGCCCGGTGCAACAGCCGGCCACCGATCCGGTTTACCTGGATGTTTCACTGGCGGCAAGCGCGTTGTTCGAGCATGCCATCCCTTCGGGACACAACGCATTCGCCTATGTCTACGAAGGCGAAATCAGTGTCGACTCAGCGCGGGCCGGGAAGGGCGAACTGCTGGTTTTCGGCAATGGCGATGCGGTGCGCTTCAGCGGTCTCGGCGCGCAAAGCAGGTTCATCCTGGTCGCAGGCAAGCCGATCGGCGAGCCGATCGTCCGCCACGGTCCCTTCGTGATGAACACGCAATCGGAAATCGTCCAAGCCATCCACGACTACCAAGCCGGCCGCTTCTAACCCCACCCTAACTGTGGGAGCGGCTTCAGCCGCGAACTTCCCCACAGGCCATCGCGCCCTCCACAAACCATCGCCACCGCCGCGCTGCAGGCGGAATGAGGCTACAGCCGACGCGCGAGCGTATCGCCAGACGGATTCGCCACGCCGTTACTTGAACAGGGCCGACTCCAACAGAGTGGACGTCGGACTCCCCGGGGCCGGCGGCCGTGCGCAACTTCTGGAACTGTCCAGCGCGTAACGGCAAATCAGAACCCAGTCGAAGCCACCGCAGCAACGCCAGCTTCGCGCGTCAGCCCCGCCGGAACCTGGCCATCGACCCGGCCATTGCCCAGGTTCAGCACCCCGGCGAAGCGCAGCTGGCCCGGTTGGTCGCTTGATTGCCGCGAATCGTCCGCGGAATTATTTTCCACTTGCGCAGCGTGCAGACGCAGCGTGCCCATGTTCAATACGGCGCCGGCCGCGACCAGGTTGGGAGAAGCGCGTTGCACACGATTGTCGTGGATGCGCGTGTTGTCCAGTTGCAGGTCGCCATAGTTGAGGACCGTCCCGGCATCGCGTTCGCTGCCTTCCAGGTTGTTGTAGGCAAGTTCGCTGTCCCGCGCGATCAAGCGGCCATGATTGAGCACGATCGCCGAAACGCGGGTGCCGGTGCTGTCGACTACTCGGGTCGATTCCAGCTTGAGCTTGCCGAAATTGCGGATTGCGCCGTGCGTGCCTTCGGCCAGGCTCAGGTTGCGCAGAGTTACGTCGCCTTTGAGTCCGACTTCGAGCAGCGCCACCGGCCCGGAGGCGTAACTGCGGATTTCAGCGCCATTGCCGTCGATGGTGAGCTGGCCGTCGATGGCCGGTAGCAAGAGGCCGGCATCGGCCGGATCGGTGAGTACGTACAATCCGCGTCGCGCGAGCGTGATGCGCTGTCGGCCTGGCGTCGTATTCGAAGCGCGGATGGCCTCGATGAGCGCTCTCGGATCGTTGTTGGCCACTTCGATCTCGGTCGAACAGCCGGAAAGCGTGAGCATCCCGATCAATAGCAGGCAGGACGAGGAGGCTCGCATGGTTGGGGTTCCCTCTAGGACGTTGCGCTACCTTCCCAGAAGCGCGTAGAGCAAGGGCTCTGCGCAATTTGCCAACTGCGTACGACTCTTTCGCGAAGCGCCAGAAAAAAGCCCGCCGGTGGCGGGCTTTTTCTTACTCTGGATTCAGTCGTCCGAAGGCAGGCCGTCGGGCCGCTTGCGAAACGGTGGTCGCGGGCCGGCGGGCTTGCGTGGGCCGCGCGGGCCCTCGGGACGTGGGCCCCGATCATTGAACGGTCGCTCGCCGTGCGGCGGCGGACGCGGCCCGTGCGAAGGGCGGTCGCCGGCAGGGCGCGGACCTTTCGGGCCACGTGGTTGATAGGGGCTGTCGCCCTGCGGCCGGGGGCCACGCGGCGGAGCATCACCAGCCGGGCGCGGGCCTCGTGCCTGGTACGGGCTGTCGCCGTGCGGCTTGGGACCGCGCGGATGATCGCCTTGCGGGCGCGGACCACGTGCGCCCGGCGGTCGATCGCCTTGCGGCCGCGGACCGCGGTCACCATAAGGACGCGGACCGCTGGGGCGTTGGCTGCGCGGTGGCGCTACCTTCGATCCGGTTTCCACGCCCTCGGGTACGTACCAGCTGCGGAACTCGGCCGTGTTGTGCTCATGGCTCGGCGGACGGCTGGCGCTGTGCGGCTTGCCCTTGAAGCCGCCAGGGGCGGCGGGGCGCGGCCCGCGATCGCTGAAGGGACGATCGCCCTGCGGTTTGGGGCCGCGTGGCGAGAACGGACGGTCGCCATGCGTGCGCGGCGGCGGAGAGTCGATGCGATTGCCGAAGTTGTCGTCGCGCGGGCCGCCGGCCGGCTTGGCGCCGAATGGTTTGCCCGGGCGGGGCGGGCGCGCGCCAGTCGGTCGATCGGCGCCCATCGGGCCGCTGAACGGCTTGCCGCCGGCGCCTTTGTAACCGCCACCGGGTTTGCCGCGTCCGGGGCCGGCGCCGGGACGGCCACGGCCGTGCGGACGTTTTTCCTCGCGAACGTGATCGAAGCGACGCAACTCGCGCGCTTCCTCGTTGACGTGGCCGTTGACGTAGGAATTCTGCGCGCGATCCTTGCCGACGCGGATTTCCAGCGGACGCGATTTGCGCTGACCGATCACTGGCTGCAAGGTCAGTACCGGCGGGTTGTTCTCCAGACCGAAATGCTTGCGGATCTTCTCCACTTCTTCGGCAGCCATCTCCACGCAATGACCGCGCTTGAGCAGGCGGGGCAGGGTGACGTCGCCGTAGCGCACGCGCTTGAGCCGGCTGACCTGGTGACCCTGCGATTCCCACAAGCGACGCACTTCGCGATTGCGGCCTTCGGTCACCACGACCTGGAACCAGGAATGCGAGCCGCTGGCGTTGATGCGTTCGATCTTCTCGAACTTGGCCGGGCCGTCTTCCAGCGCCACGCCACGCGCGAGGCGATCGACCACCGCGTCCGGCACTTCGCCGGGAATGCGACACACATACTCGCGCTCGATCGCATTGGATGGATGCATCAGCGCATTGGCCAGCTCGCCGTCGGTGGTCAGCAGCAACAGGCCGGTGGTGTTCATGTCGAGACGGCCGACCGCGATCCAGCGCGCGCCTTTCAATCGCGGCAGCGCTTCGAAAATGGTCGGACGGCCTTCGGGATCTTCGCGCGTGGTGACCTGGCCTTCGGGCTTGTTGTAGATAAGCACGCTGGACGGTTCGGTCAGCGCGGTGGCGACAAACGTCTTGCCGTCGAGCTCGATGCGGTCGCCACTGGAAACCGATTGCCCGGTCTTGGCGACTTCGCCGTTGACCTTCACCAGCCCCTGGCCGATGCGCTCTTCCAGCGCGCGGCGCGAGCCGAGGCCGGCCTGGGCCAGCACCTTGTGCAGGCGTTCTTCGATTTTCGGGGTGTTGTCGTCGCTGCTCTTGTCTTTCAGGGACAGGACTTTCTTGCTTGGGGTATCACTCATTTCTCAGCTCCGGCTCGGCTGCATCGCCGGCCTCATCGTAGGTTTCTGCGGTCGTCGTCTCGACGATGCGGTCATCGGTTTCGTGGTCATCGGAATCCGAAGGGTCGGCTTCGGGGTTGGTGTCGGAAGTCAGCTCGGCGAGCAGCGCGGCATTGGCCACGCCGGGCGCAGTCATGTCGAACGGCAACTGCGGGTCGAGCTCGGGAATGTCCTTGAGTTCGGATAGCGGCGGCAAGGCATCGAGGCTCTTCAGGCCGAAATAATCGAGGAAGGTCTTGGTGGTGCCGAAAAGCTCCGGCTTGCCAGGTACGTCGCGATGGCCGATCACGCGGATCCATTCGCGTTCTTCGAGCATCTTGATGGTGTTGGCGTTGACGCCGACGCCGCGAATCTGCTCGATTTCGCCGCGGGTGATCGGTTGCCGGTAGGCAATGAGCGCCAGCGTTTCCAGCGTCGCCCGCGTGTACTTGGTTTGCCGCTCGGTCCACAGGCGCGCGACGAAAGCGTGCACATCGGCCTTGACCTGGAAGCGGAAGCCGGAGGCGACCTCGACCAGTTCCACGCCGCGCGTTTCATCTTGGGCGCGCAGATCGGAAATCGCCTGCTCCAGGCTTCCCGGCGGCGGCAATTCGTCTTCGGGGAACAGGGCAGTCAGCTGGGCCAGCGTCAAAGGCTGCGGTGCGGCCAGAAGCGCGGCTTCAACAATGCGTCGGATCAGGTCTTGGTCCATGGAAGCGTCAGGTTCTTGTTCGGTGGGGGCTTGAAGGGTCATGTGTCGGAGTCGTCCGCTTCGTCGGCGCGTTCGGCGGTGTCGGGATTCGGACTGCCGTGTTCGTCGGAAGTAGGCACGGGCAGATAGCGGGCAAACGCATCCGGATCGTTGGCTGCCCCGGCATCCGAAGCGGCCAGGGATTTCACGTAGATCGGCGCCGGCCACTGATGCGCGTCATGCAGGCGCGGCAGGCGCACGTCGCGTGGTACCGAAGCATCTTCCTGGACGATTTCCAGCAGCTGCTCCTTGGCCAGTTCGAGCACCGACAGGAAGGTCACGACCACGCCGATGCGGCCTTCCTCGACGTTGAACAGGCTCTCGAAGGTGTGGAACGTCCCGTTGGCCAGCTTGCCCAGCACTTCGCCCATTCGCTGACGCACCGAGAGGGCTTCGCGGGCGATCGCGTGGTGCGTAAACAAGTCTGCGCGCTTGAGCACGTCGCGCAGGGCCAGCAACATTTCGCGCAGGTCCACCGGCGGTGGCAGCCGCACCGTGGCGCGTTCGGGGACGAAGGCCGAGGCCAGGCTGGTGTCGCGTTCCAGGCGTTCCAGGCCGTCGATGTCTTCGGCGGCTTTCTTGAAGCGTTCGTATTCCTGCAGGCGGCGCACCAGTTCGGCGCGCGGATCGGCCTCGAGGCCTTCCTCCAGCGCGGCGCGCGGCAGCAACATGCGCGACTTGATCTCGGCCAGGATCGCGGCCATGACCAGGTATTCGGCAGCCAGTTCGAAACGAAGGTCCTGCAGCACGTCGATGTAGTCGACGTACTGACGGGTGATCTCGGCGACCGGAATGTCGAGGATGTCGAGATTCTGCCGGCGGATCAGGTACAGCAACAGGTCGAGCGGACCTTCGAACGCCTCCAGGATGACTTCCAGCGCATCCGGCGGGATGTACAGGTCCTGGGGCATCTGCAAGACCGGCTGCCCCTTGAACACCGCCAGCGGCATTTCCTGCTGCTGCGGCGGGGTCGGGAATACAGGTTCAGGCGCGGCTTGCGCGAGGGGTTCGTTCATAAATCGCTATCGTGGGGCCGGAGTTCGTCGAGGCGAGAATCTGAAAGGGGCTCTCGAAGGAGCGTTGACTTGGCGCTTACACCGTCACCGGATGGAAGCCCTGACGCAGGACGACGGGTTCGTCGCCCGTGCAATCCACCACGCTGGTCGGTCCAGGTTCGCAATCTTCTGCGTCCAACATGACGTCGACCCAACGCAAACACCGATCTGCTACCGACTCGGCCTCGTGGCTGACGAGTTCGTCCTCATCAGGTAACACCAGGCTGGTGGACAGCAGCGGCTCTCCCATCGCTTCCAGCAACGCCTTCGTGACCACGTGGTCGGGCAGGCGAATGCCGATGTCGCGGCGCTTGCTGCGACCGCTGTTCTTGATGCGCTTGGGCAATTCCGCGGAGGCCGGGAGGATAAATGTGCATGGTCCGGGGGTCAGCGATCGCATTAGCCGAAAGGCTTGATCGTCGAGCCGGGCCAGGCGGCCGGCCTCACTCAATTGCCGACAGAGTAAGGTGAAAGGGTGCTTCGTGTCCAGTTGCCGGAGACGCAGGACGCGATCCTCGGCATCCTTGCCGTTCAGCGCCCAGACCAGCGCGTAGCCGGCGTCGGTCGGGCACAGGCCGAGGCCGCCGGCCTTGAGCGTGTCGGCGGACTTCTGGATCAGGCGTTCCTGCGGCGTGACCGGATGGACATGATGGCGAACTGTCATCCCGCTATCATGCAAGCTTGCAATCGAAAGGCATAGTCATGTGGTACGCGATTACCGGCACCGACAAGAGTAATTCGCTCGAGGCGCGCCTCGCGGCGCGACCGGCGCACGTGGCGCGGCTGCAACTGCTGCGCGACACCGGCCGGCTGAAGCTGGCTGGGCCGTTTCCGGCAATCGACGCGGAAGATCCGGGTCCGGCCGGATTCACCGGCAGCCTGATCGTTGCCGAGTTCGCCACGCTTGACGAAGCCAGGGCCTGGGCGGATGCCGATCCGTACCTCACCGCCGGTGTGTACGCCAGCGTTGACGTGAGGCCGCTCCGGATCGTGCTGCCTTGATCGACAACCGCGTTCGCGTCGAACAGATTCGCACCGCTTTGCAGGCCTTGCAGCCGGCGAGCCTGACGGTGATCGACGAAAGCCACAAGCATGCCGGCCACGAGGGTGCGCGTGACGGGCGTGGGCATTTCGCCGTGGAAATCGTCAGTCAGGCCTTCGCCGGCCTGGCGCCCTTGGCGCGCCACAGACGCGTCTACGAGGCCCTGGGGACGATGATGCAGACCGATATCCATGCGCTGTCGATCCGGGCACGGACGCCTGCGGAAGCGCAATAAGGCATAATACTGCCCCGCAGGCGGCCGTTCGGCCAGCCCACGAACCAAAAAGACCCACCCCTTCATGACCCAGACAATTGCGGTGATCCGCGGCGACGGCATTGGCCCGGAAATCATGGACGCGACGCTCCATGTCCTCGATGGACTCAAGCTTGGCCTGACTTACGACTTCGTCGACGCGGGGCTTTCCGCCTACGAAAAATGTGGCGAGCTGCTTCCGGCGGCCACGATGGACTCCATCGCCCGGCATCGAATTGCGCTGAAGAGTCCGCTGACTACGCCGGTCGGCGAAGGCTTCTCCTCGATCAACGTGGAACTGCGCAAGCGCTTCGACCTGTACGCCAACGTCCGTCCCGCGATTTCCTTTCCGAATACCAAGTCGCGCTACGAAAATATCGACCTGATCACGGTGCGCGAGAACACCGAAGGCGCCTACATCGGCGAAGGCCAGAACGTGACGGCCGACGGCGAGACCGCGACCTTGACCCAGCGGGTCACCCGTTTCGGTTCCGAACGCATCGTCCGCTATGCCTTCGACCTGGCGCGCCGTGTCGGCCGCAAGAAGATCACGGTCGTGCACAAGGCCAATATCCTGAAGTCCACGTCCGGCCTGTTCCTGAAAGTGGCGCGCGAGGTGGCGGCGTTGTACCCGGATATCGAGTGCAACGAGATGATTGTCGACAACACCTGCATGCAGCTGGTGATGCGTCCGGAACAGTTCGACGTGATCGTCACGACCAATCTGTTCGGCGACATCATTTCCGATCTTTGCGCCGGCCTGGTCGGCGGACTCGGCCTGGCGCCCGGCGCCAATATCGGCAACGACGCTGCGATCTTTGAAGCGGTGCATGGCTCGGCGCCGGACATCGCCGGCAAGGGCATCGCCAATCCGGTCGCGCTGCTGCTCGGTGCGGGCCAGATGCTCGATCATCTCGGCCGGCTCGACGAAGCCCGTCGCCTGCGCGCAGCCATCGTGGCAACCATGCGCGACCGCGATCACCTGACGCCCGACCTGGGCGGCACCGGCACCACGATGTCCTTCGCCAAAGCCATCGCCGCCCACATCGGCTAACGCCCTTGTAGGAGCGGCTTCAGCCGCGAAGCTCTCTCTTCTCGCCCTTGTAGGAGCGGCTTCAGCCGCGATGCTTTTTTCTGGCTCCGTAGCCCGTCCCAGAACCAGCACGCGGCCGCCGGGGGTGGAGGGTCATTGGCGCCCGTCATAGAAAACATCCCTGTTTTCTAAGACGGCCGTTCCTTGCTGTCCTGCACCACTTCGCCAATGACCCTCCACCCCCGACGTCCACTTGGATGGGGGGTGCTTCGATCAAATAGTGAAGGGCATCGCGGCTGAAGCCGCTCCTACAAGAGCGTGGGGGCGTGAATGACACTCGCCATCGGTGAGCTGCGTGGCTTCCTGGTCGTGAGGACAGCAGGCTTCAGTTCGCCTCAGTGACTAGAGGTCGGGGCCGATCTTTATTTTTTCCCAAAAAATGAAGAGCGGCACCGGCCTTGGCGACGAGGCTTTCAGTGAGTCGAAGCAAGAGCATCGCGGCTGGCTTTCAACAGACGGATGTCTGGTCAGCCGCTCCCACAGTTTTTTGGACAGGTCAGTCGCGGGATTGGAGTTTGGAGAGCAGGCGGAGGATTTCCAGATAGAGCCAGACCAGGGTGACGATCAGGCCGAACGCCCCGTACCACTCCATGTACTTCGGCGCGCCGGCTTCGACGCCTTTTTCGATGAAGTCGAAGTCGAGCACCAGATTCAAGGCGGCAATCACCACGACGAAGGCGCTGAAGCCGATGCCCATCCAGCCGCTGTTGTGGATGAAGCCAATCGAATGGCCGAAAAATCCCATCACGATGTTGACCATGTACAGCAGGAAGATGCCGCCGGTGGCGGCAACGACGCCCAGCTTGAAATTTTCCGTGGCGCGGATCAGGCCGCTGCGGTAAGCCATCAACAGCGCGCCGAGCGTTCCGAAGGTCAGGCCCACGGCCTGGACCACGATGCCGGGATAGCGCGCTTCGAGCATCGCCGACAGACCGCCGAGGAACAATCCTTCGAGCAGGGCATAGATCGGCGCAGTTACCGGCGCCCAGGTTTTCTTGAAGATCGTGATCAGGGCGAAGACCAGGCCGCCGATGGCGCCGATCAACAGCAAGGGCATGATCGCCGAGGCGCTTTCCGGGCCGGTGAACCGGCTCCACGCGTAACTTGCGCTGATCATGATGAGCAACAGCAACAAGCCGGTCTTGTTGACCGTGCCGTTCAGGGTCATGGACTGGTTGGAGTCGACGACCCGGCCGGAACCGATATCAAGAAAGGTGTTGTCGTTGAGTGCTGGATTACCGCTGCGCATTGGAACTCCGGGGCGTTGGTCGATGGACGGAGTCTAGTCGGTTTTTCGGCCGCTGGACTGCCAGAAATGGTCGAGGACGGCGACGCTGCCTTTGCCGGGTCGATACGCGCCCAGCAAGGCGCCATGCACATAGTCGGCGGCGGCGGCGCAGGATTCCGGCAGCTTCATGCCGAGGCAGGCGTTGGCCGCGATCGCCGACGCCAGCGTACAGCCGGTGCCATGGCCTTCGACTTTCAATCGCGGATGCACGAATTCAAATAGTTGCCGGCCGTCATCCAGGCGGTCGGTCATTTCCCGTCCTTTCAGATGTCCGCCTTTGAGCAGCACCGCGCGGGCGCCCAGTTCGAGCAGTTCGACCAGCGCGGCTTCGGCATCCTCGTCGTTGCGCACCGGGTGGCCGAGCAACAGTTCCGCTTCGGGAATGTTCGGCGTGATCACGGTGGCCAAGGGCAGCAGCCGTTCGCGCAGGGCCCTCAGCGCCGCAGGTTCGAGCAAACGGGCGCCGGAGCTGGCCACCATTACCGGATCGAGCACGATGAATTTCGGCCGCAACTCCTGCAAAGCCTCGGCCACGGTGTTGATCACGCGTGCATTCGCCAGCATGCCGATCTTGACCGCGCCGATCTTGAAATCTTCGAAGCACGCGTCGATTTGCTCGCGCAGGAATTTCACCGGGGGTGCGTGCACGGCGCTCACACCGCGGGTGTTTTGCGCGGTCAGCGCGGCGATGGCCGACAGGCCGTGCACGCCATGGGCGGCGAAGGTCTTCAGATCCGCCTGGATGCCTGCGCCGCCTCCGGAATCGGAGCCGGCGATGGTGAGGGCGCAGGTGGGGCGGGGTGGCTTGCTCATTGGTGGGCGGTGGGGTTATCGCGGCTGAAGCCGCTCCTACGGGGGCGGCGGTGGGGTTATCGCGGCTGAAGCCGCTCCTACAGGACTTCGGAGGCGTAGTCGGCGAGGCGCGAGCGTTCGCCGCGGCGCAGGGTGATGTGTGCGCTGTGGGCCCAGTTCTTGAAGCGGTCTACCGCATAGGTGAGTCCCGAGGTGGTTTCGGTGAGATAAGGCGTGTCGATCTGCTCGACGTTGCCCATGCAGATGATCTTGGTGCCTGGGCCGGCGCGGGTGATCAGGGTCTTCATCTGCTTTGGCGTCAGGTTTTGCGCCTCGTCGACGATTACCCAGCGGGTGAGGAAGGTGCGACCACGCATGAAGTTCATCGAGCGGATCTTGATCCGCGACGCGAGCAGGTCGTTGGTCGCACCGCGGCCCCAGGCGCCGTGGTCGTCGGTATGCGTAAGCACTTCCAGGTTGTCGGTCAGCGCGCCCATCCACGGCGTCATCTTTTCTTCCTCGGTGCCGGGCAGGAAGCCGATGTCTTCGCCGACACTCACCGTTGCGCGCGTCATGATGATTTCGCGATAGCGTTGCACGTCCATCGTCTGCGCCAACCCGGCCGCCAGGGCCAGCAGCGTCTTGCCGGTGCCGGCCGTGCCAAGCAGCGTCACCAGGTCGATTTCCGGATCCATCAGCGCGTTCAAGGCGAAGTTCTGCTCGCGGTTGCGGGCGTTGATGCCCCAGACCTGGTGTTGCGTGGAACGGAAATCGTCGACGATCTGCAGGACCACCCGCTCGCCGTCGAGCTTGGCCACTTTCAGTTCCACTTCGTCGTCGCCGGGCAGGTACAGGAACTGGTTCGGATACCAGCCGTCGTCGGCGGTCCGGCGCACTTCATAGAAAGTGCGGCCTTTCTCCGTCCATGAGCGCAGGCTGCCTTCGTGCTGCTCCCAGAAATCGACCGGCAGTTCGGTGGCGCCGGTGAACAGCAGGTTGAAATCGTCGATCGCGCGATCGTTCTCGTAGTCTTCGGCCGTGACATTGCAGATCGAGGCCTTGATGCGCAGGTTGATGTCCTTGGACACCAGCACCACCGGAATGCCCGGATTGTCGTCGCGCAATTGCAGGATGGAGCCCAGGATCAGGTTGTCCGGCATCACGTTGCCGAAGCGCTTGCCGGTCTCCACCGGCTTGAGCTGGAACAACAGCTTGCCCACGCTCTCGGCGTTGCGCAGCTGCAGACCCTTCGGTTGCGCCAGCGGAATGCCGTGCTCGATGCTCTTGTTGCCGTTGGCCTCGACCAGCTCGTTGAGGAAACGACTGACCTGACGCGCGTTCCGGCTGGCTTCCGAGTGTCCCTTCTTTCCGTTGTCCAGTTCCTCGAGCACCATCATCGGTATGAACACGTCGTGCTCTTCGAACTTGAACAAGGCCGTCGGGTCGTGCATCAGCACGTTGGTGTCCAGCACGTAGATGCGCTTGCTTCGCGTCATTGAGTAATCCTATGGGCAGTCAGATGAATGAACGGACAGCGGTGGGCCGCCATGGCTCGCGGGGCGAGACGGCGGAAGGAAGGGACGAGGCGGGTTGTCACTTTGCCAGGAACGCCTGGGTCGGGGAGTCCACGGCAGCCAAAGGGCGTCGGGGACGGCGTGGCACGGTCGGAGGGATGGGCATTCGGTCGTTCAGAACTTCATCGGATCCATGATGGCGTCGAGATTGAGGTGATCGCAGAATTCCATGAAATCGTCGCGCAGCGCGGCGATGTGCATGTTCGCCGGGATGCCGATGGTGACTTGCGCGGTGAACATCTCAGCGCCGGTCTGCATCGCGCGGTACCGGGAACTGTGCAGGCTTTCGATGGTGATGCCCTGCTTGTCGAAAAAATCGGCAAGCTGGAACAGGATGCCCGGCTTGTCGGCGGCAACGACCTCGACGATGTAGGGCAGCAGGTTGGATTGCACCGGCTTGGGCCCGGTGCGGTACCAGACCAGCTTGAAACCTTCCTCGCGCTCGAGTCGGGTCAGCATGGCTTCCAGCTTGGCCACCGCGTCCCAGGAACCGATCGCCAGCGCCGTGACCGAAACGTCGCGGCCCACCGTCGACAGTCGCGCGTCGACCATGTTGCAGCCGGATTCGGAGATGCGCCGGGTCACCGCCAGCAGCGGCGACTGAGGGTGCGTGGTGTACGCGCTGATCAGGAGATGGTTTTCGTTCGCGGCGGGTCGAGCGGGTACGTCGGTCAATGCAGTCTTCCCTGGATGGCACAGCCAACATGCCGCTGATGGGGTCAGCATACTTGCCGCCGCTTTGCGCCCGCAAGTAACATCGCACCTGACTTCTCCCAGGCTACCTCCTTGCACCTGTCCGGCAGCATCACTGCACTGGCTACTCCGTTCACCGGCGCCGGTGAGATCGACTTCCCAGCCTGGGGCCGACTGCTCGATGCGCAACTGGCAGGCGGCACCAGCGCCGTGGTGGTGGCCGGTTCCACCGGCGAAGCCGCCGCGCTCAGCGATCCCGAGTACGCCAGCCTGATCCAGGCTGCCGCGGCCAGGATCGGCGGGCGCATCCCCGTGCTTGCCGGTTCCGGCCAGTCGAATACCGCCAAGACGATCGCGCAGACCCAGCTGGCTCGCGACAGCGGCGCCGATATCGCGCTGGTGGTGACGCCGCCCTATGTGCGCCCGACCCAGGCGGGCCTGGTCGCGCACTATCGGGAAGTGGCCGAGCAGGGCGGACTGCCGGTGGTGCTGTACAACGTGCCCGGACGCACCGGTTGCGACCTGCTGCCGGAAACGGTGGCGCAGCTGGCCGGACATCGCAACATCATCGGAATCAAGGAAGCGCGGGGCGACGAGCCGCGCTGGAATGCGCTGTATCCCCTGGCATCGGCCAGCTTCGCCTTGCTCAGCGGCGACGATCCCACGTGCCTGCGCGCGATGCGCGGCGGCGCGAGCGGGGTAATCTCGGTGGCGTCGAACGTCGTCCCGCGCGCATTCGCCGCGATCTGCCGGCTGCTGAAAAGGGGCCAGGTCGACCAGGCCATGGCGCTGGACCAGCGCCTTCAGGGCCTGTACGAGTTCCTCGGCGTCGAGCCCAATCCGATCCCGCTCAAGGCCATCCTGCAACGCCTGGGGATCGGCGAGGGGCTGCGCCTGCCCTTGATGCCGCTGTCCGCGGCGCACGCCGGTTCGGCCGATCGCATCACCGGGCTCTGCCGCGACATCGAATCCCAACTACAATGACGAACTTTAACAATCGGGCGGCTGTCGATCTTGGACACCGCCCGGCCGCTGGCCCATTCCGCAGGAGAACCCGATGACTTCCACCCCCCGTTTGATGCGTCCGCTGTTGCTCGGCGCTGTGGTTCTTGCGCTGGCCTCCGCCAGCAGCGGCTGCAGCTGGTTCAAACACCGCTCCAGCTATGCGCAGAGCGTGGAGAATCGTCCGCTCGAAGTGCCGCCGGACCTCGACCTGCCGAACACGTCCTCGGCAACTGCGATGCCCACTGCGTCGGCACTGGCTAGCACCTCGTCCGTCACCGATATCCGGCTGGCCGACACGGCCGCCGCGGCCTATCCGAAGGTCGGGCTGGCCCTGGACGGCATCTTCGGCGTGGTGATCAACGGTCGCGCGGAAGCACTGGGTAGCTACGACGTGACCTATCAGGGTCAGAGTTTCCTGGTTCGGGTCCTGGACTCCAACAGCGGCGGCAGCCGATTGATTGCGCTGAGTGCGGATGGGCGGATGTTGAGCAGTGGGCCGGCGGCGGAGTTGCTGGCGGCGGTCAAGGCGAAGCTTTGATTGAATTGGGAATCGCGGCTGGCTGTTAACAGACGAACGTCTGGTCAGCCGCTCCTACAGGAGCATCGCGGCTGAAGCCGCTCCTACAAGAGGGGCGGTTTGGGGTTAGCGCTTGAGCTCGGACAGTTTGCCGGGCTTGCCGTCCCATTCGGCGGCATCGGCGGGCGCGTCGGCGCGCACGGTGATCACCGGCCACTCTTTCGACAGCTCGGCGTTGAGGGCGATGAATCCTTCCTGGCCTGCGGGCACGTCGTCTTCCGGATAGATTGCCTTGGCCGGGCACTCCGGCTCGCAAAGCGTGCAATCGATGCACTCATCCGGGTCGATGACCAGGAAATTCGGACCTTCGTGAAAACAGTCGACGGGGCAGACCTCGACGCAGTCGGTGTATTTGCAGCGTATGCAGTTCTCGACTACGACGAAGGGCATGTTGCGTCCGGCGAAAGAAGGCGGTGGCGCTCCCTACGAGGTTCGAACTCGTGTTCCAGCCTTGAGAGGGCCGTGTCCTGGACCACTAGACGAAGGGAGCGCATGGATTGCACCGATGGCAGAGGCTAGTATAGCGGCTTGACCACCCTGTCGCCTAGGCTTTGCCGGCGACTCTTCCGGCCGGAAGGAATCTGGCCCAGAGATCCCATGACGGAAACAATGACAGTAAGCCTGCGTGCCCCGCGCATAGTTCCGCGCGACGCACACGGCATTTCCCGCAAGGACATCAGTCCGAACGCGCTGCGGGTTCTTTATCGATTGCGTGAAGGCGGGTTCGCTTCGTACCTGGTCGGCGGCGCTGTGCGCGATCTGCTGATCGGCGGCCATCCGAAGGATTTCGACGTCGCCACCGACGCCACGCCCGAGCAGGTCAAGACCCTGTTCCGCAATTGCCGCCTGATCGGCCGCCGCTTTCGGCTCGCGCACGTGATCTACGGCCGCGAGATCATCGAGGTCGCGACCTTCCGCGCCAACGAGGACGACGGCAGCGGCGATCGCGAGACGGTGAGCGAGGGCAGGCTCAGTCGCGACAACGTTTATGGCACGGTCGAGGACGATGCGGTCCGCCGCGACTTCACCGCCAACGCCCTGTATTACGCGATCGAGGATTTTTCCGTTCGCGACTACGTTGGTGGCTTCGAAGACGTGCAGGCGCGCGTGCTCAAGCTGATCGGCGATCCGGAAGCGCGCTACCGCGAAGATCCCGTGCGCATGCTGCGTGCCGTGCGATTGGCGTCGAAGCTGGATTTTTCCATCGATCTGGCAGCCGCGGAGCCGATCCCCCGGCTGGCGCCGCTGTTGTCCGGCTCCGCGCCGGCGCGGCTGTTCGATGAGTGCCTGAAAATGTTCATGGCCGGGCACGCCGAAAAAAGCTTCCTGTCGATGGAACGTCATGGTCTGTTGCCGGTGTTGTTCCCGGAAACGGCGAAGGCCTTGCTCACCAATCGCAGTGGCGCCTTGCGATCGACGGTGATGCAGGCATTGCGCAGCACCGATTTGCGCATCGCGGAAGACAAGCCGGTGACCCCGGCTTTCCTTTTTGCGGCGCTGCTATGGCCGGCTTATTGCCGCGAACTGGCTGTGTTGCAGAAGGCCGGCGTCGATCCCTCCGTCGCCCAGCAACGCGCCGCCGACCGGGTTACCTTGCACCAGGCCGAGCGGATTGCGTTGCCGCGCCGCTTCTCCCTGCCGATGCAGGAAATCTGGCTGCTGCAACCGCGCTTCACCCAGCGCCAGCGCAAACGCGTGTTCCGCTTGCTGGCGCATCCGCGCTTTCGCGCCGCCTTCGATTTCCTCGAACTGCGGCTGGGCGGGAATCCGGAAATCGCTGAGGATGTCGCGTTCTGGCGTGAAGCCCAACTGCAATCGCCCGAGCACCTCGCCGATTCGCTCGAGTCCACCCGAGCAGCCGGCGGCGAGCACCATGAGTCCGATTCCGCGTCGCAGGCGCCCAGGAAGCGCCGCCGTCGCCGGCGTCCGCCCAGTGCCTTGCAGCCGGCGAGCGTGCCGGAATGATTCCGCCGCCCATCCGTGCGTTCATCGGTCTCGGGGCCAATGTCGGCGAGGTCGAGACCACGTTGACCGAAGCCATGTGGGCGATCGATTCCCTGCCGCAGACCAGCATTCGCGCGCAATCGAAGTTCTACCGCACGCCGCCCTGGGGTTTGCTCGACCAACCGGAATTCATCAATGCCGTGGTCGAGGTGCAGACCCGGCTGGTTCCGCGGATCCTTCTCAACTACCTGCTCGATGTGGAGACGCGCTTCGGCCGCGAGCGCAGCGAGGGGGAGAAGTGGGGGCCGCGTGAGTTGGACCTCGACCTGTTGATCTTCGGCGACGAGCAGATCGACATGCCGGGGATGCACCTGCCGCACCCGCATCTGCACGAGCGCGCGTTCGTGCTGGTGCCGCTGGCGGAAATCGCCGCGGCCCTTGAGATTCCGGGGCTCGGCAAGGTCAGCGATTTGCTGGCCAAGGTCGACGCCACCGGTATCGACCCGATCGACTGAGGATTCTCCAGGAGCATTGCATGTACGCCGATTCCGACAAAGGCGCCGCCCGCGCTGCGATCACCGTGCCCAGGCTCCGGCAAATGAAAACCGACGGCCAGCGCATCGTGGCGCTGACCGCCTACGACGCCAGTTTCGCCCGGCTGCTCGACGCCAATGACGTCGACGTGGTGCTGGTCGGCGATTCGCTGGGCATGGTCGTACAAGGGCACAAGAGCACGCTCCCGGTCACCGTCGAGGACATCGTCTATCACACGGCTTGCGTGTCGCGCGGCTTGCGCAGCGCGTTGTTGATCGCCGACCTGCCGTTCCAGAGTTACGCCACGCCCGAACGCGCACTGGATGCTTCGGCGCCGATGCTCGCCGCCGGGGGCGCCAGCATGGTCAAGCTCGAAGGCGCCGGTCCCATGCTCGATGCGATCCATTTCCTGAGCGAGCGCGACATTCCTGTTTGCGCCCACCTGGGCCTGACGCCGCAATCCGTGCTCCGGCTCGGTGGCTACAAAGTGCAGGGCCGCGAGCAGGCGGCCGCCAGGCGCTTGCTGGCGGACGCCGAAGCCGTGGCGGCGGCCGGCGCCGAGCTGCTGGTGCTCGAATGCGTGCCCAGTGCACTGGCGGCCGAAATCACCGCGCGGCTCAGCATTCCGACCATCGGCATCGGCGCGGGTCCTTCCTGCGACGGGCAGATCCTCGTATTGCACGACATGCTCGGCATCAACTCGGGCCACCGCCGGCCGCGCTTCGTCAAGAATTTCCTGGAACACGCCGATTCCATCGCCGCTGCCGTCAAGGCGTATGCCGACGCCGTGCGCGACGGCAGCTTTCCCGGCCCCGAGCACGGATACGACTAATGCAAACCTTTTCGACACTGGCCGAACTGCGCCGCACCATCCTTGCCTGGCGTCGCGAAGGCTTGCGCATCGGCTTCGTGCCGACGATGGGCAACCTGCATGCCGGGCATTTCGCCCTGGTCGACCTGGCGCGCGAGCACAGCGACCGTGTCGTCGCCAGCATATTCGTCAACCCCACACAGTTCGGTCCGAACGAAGACTATGCGCGTTACCCGCGTACCCCCGACTCGGACATCGCGGGGCTGGCCGGCCACGGCTGCGACGCGCTGTTCCTGCCGACGGTGGAGGAAATGTATCCGTTCGGCACCATGGGCTGCGTGCAGATGCACGTGCCGGGCATCACCGACATCCTGGATGGCGCGCACCGCCCGGGGCATTTCAACGGCGTGGCGCAAGTCGTGGCCAGGTTGTTCAACATGGTACAGCCGGATGTCTCGGTGTTCGGCCGCAAGGACTACCAGCAATTGCAGGTCATTCGCTACATGACCGCAGAGATGAGTTTTCCGGTCCGGATCATCCCCGCGCCAACGCTGCGCGAAGCCGACGGGCTGGCCATGAGTTCGCGCAACCAGTACCTGCAAGGCGACGAGCGGCAGATCGCGACGACGATCCACCAGACGTTGCTGTTCATGCGCCAGCGGGCCGAAGCGGCCCAACCGCTGCAGGAAATTGAAGCCCAGGCCAGGAAGAAACTGGAGGCAGCCGGCTTCAGCGTCGACTACGCGGAAATTCGGCGCAGCGATTTGACGCGTCCGTTGGCGAGTAACGAGAATGCATTGCTCGCCTTGATCGCCGCACGCCTGGGCCGTACGCGCCTGATCGACAACCTCGAGTTCAATGCCGGCTAGGCCCTGAACGGTCGGACCGCGGGCCGGTCTGGTGGAACCCCATCCAGAAATTGCGACGGAACAACTCATGCAGATCGATTCGAAATGGCAATCCTTGAGCGGGCACGCGGCGCGCTTGGTCGATTCCAGCCTGGGCGAGTTGATTGCCGATGATCCCGAGCGAAGCCAGCGTTTCGCGCTTCGGCTTGGACCGCTGTATGCAAATTTCGCGCGCCAGCGCCTCGATCGCCAGGCGCTTGATGCATTGTTCGAACTGGCTCGGGTTGCAGGAGTCGGGCCGGCGTTCCGGGCGATGTTCGACGGCGAACCGGTGAATGGTTCCGAAGCGCGACCGGCCTTGCATACGGCGCTGCGCGGGGAGCTCGGACGCGGCCCGGTCGCAGCCTCCGCCCGCGCCCAGGCAGTCGCGGCGCAGGAGCGAATGCACGGTTTGATCGATCGCCTGGCGGCCTCCGGCGTCACCGATGTGATCAATGTGGGAATCGGCGGCTCCGACCTGGGACCGCGCCTGGCGGTCGAGGCCTTGCGCGACTTCGACAACGGCCGCTTCCGCATCCACTTCCTGAACAATGCCGATGCCAGTTCGGCGCATCGGCTGCTGACCCAGCTCGATCCGGCGCGCACGGCCGTAGTGTTGGTCTCGAAGAGCTTCGGTACGCAGGAAACTCTGCTCAACGGCGGGATACTGAAAGCCTGGCTCGGCAACGACGAACAGTTGTTCGCGGTGACTGCCAGCGTCGACAAGGCTGGCGAGTTCGGCGTTGCGGCGGACCGGATCTTGCCGATGTGGGATTGGGTGGGCGGGCGCTATTCGTTGTGGTCCGCCGTTGGTTTCGTGCTCGCCCTGTCGATCGGGTCCGAGCGCTTCCAGGAATTATTGGACGGTGCGGCGCAGATGGATGCGCATGTGCTCGAGCAACCGCTGGAAACCAATCTTGCGGTCTGGCATGCCTTGTCGGTCGTGTGGAATCGCAATGGTCTGGGTTTCGATACGCTGGCCGTACTTCCTTACGACGACCGCCTGGCGCTGCTGCCTTCGTACCTGCAGCAACTGGTGATGGAGAGCCTGGGCAAAAGCGTTCGGCAGGATGGCTCCGCCGTGCCCGTCGCCACCGTGCCGGTCATCTGGGGTGGACCGGGCACCAGCAGCCAGCACAGTTTCTTCCAGGCGTTGCACCAGGGCTGCGACACGGTGCCGGCCGATTTCATCGGCATTGCCACGCCGGCGCATCCGTACCGCGCCAGCCACGACGCCCTGTTGTCGCACCTGCTCGCCCAGAGCGAGGCAATGGCCAACGGTGCGGCGAGTGCCGACGCGCAAAAATCCTATGCCGGCAATCGTCCTTCAAGCTTCCTGCTGCTCGATGAGCTGACGCCCAGGAGCCTGGGCATGCTCATCGCGTTGTACGAACACAGTGTCTACGTGCAGTCGGTCGTCTGGGGCATCAATGCCTTCGACCAATGGGGCGTGGAGCTCGGCAAGAAGATCGCCGCGACCCTCCTGCCTGCGGTGGCCTCCGACGTCGAATTGCCGGTGGCCGACCCGGTAACCCAGGCCCTGCTCGCCGAAATCCACCAGCGCCAAAAACTCTCCCTGTAGGAGCGGCTTCAGCCGCGAACGCTTCAACCCGGGAAAAGACCAGGGCAACGGCTTTCGCGGCTGAAGCCGCTCCTACAGGGGGGCGGGGGGAGTGGTGTGGCGGTGGAGGGCCCAGGCGACGTGTTCGCGGACGAGTGCCGACGGGTGGTCCTGGCGGGAGTGCAGGGCGGTTAACACTTCATCGGTGTGCGGCGCATTGCCGAGCGCTACCGCGATGTTGCGCAGCCAGTTCTCATAGCCGGTGCGGCGGATCGCCGAGCCTTCGGTGCGCTGCAGGAATTCTTCTTCAGTCCAGGCGAAGAGTTCTGTCAGCGTCGCCTGGTCCAGGTTGTTGCGCGCGCGGAAATCCGGTTCGTCGAAGCGCTTGGCGAACTTGTTCCACGGGCAGACCAGCTGGCAATCGTCGCAGCCGAAAATGCGATTGCCGATCGCCACGCGAAATTGTTCCGGAATCGGGCCCTTCAGTTCGATGGTCAGGTAACTGATGCAGCGGCGCGCATCGACGCGGTTCGGCGCGATGATCGCCTGGGTCGGACAGATATCGATGCAGCGCGTGCAGGTGCCGCAGTGCGCGCTGGCCGGCTGGTCAACGGGCAGCGGCAGGTCGGTGAATATTTCACCGAGGAAGAACCAGCTGCCGGCATTCTTGTTGATGACGCAGGCATTCTTGCCGATCCAGCCCAGGCCAGCGTTGCGCGCCAGTGCCCGCTCGAGCACCGGTGCGGAGTCGACGAACACGCGATAGCCGAACGTGCCGGCATGCTCGCCGATGCGGTCTGCCAGCTTCTGCAGACGCGTGCGCATCAGCTTGTGGTAGTCCCGCCCCAGTGCGTAGCGGGCAACGTAGGCGTGCGAAGCCTGGTCGAGCGTCGACCACGCCGCCGCGTCTTCGCCGGTGCCGTAGTCCATGCGAACCGAAATTACGCGCAGCGTGCCGGGCTGCAGCTCGGCAGGCCGCGAGCGCTTGTCGCCGTGCCGGGCCATGTACTCCATTTCCCCGTGCTGGCCCTTGGCCAGCCAGTCGCGCAGGTGGGTCTCGTCGTCGGCCAGCTCGACGCCGGCGATGCCGGTTTGCTGGAACCCGAACTCGCGACTCCAACGCTTGATGTCTTCGGCCAGTGCATTCAGCTCGTGCATCGGACAAGTATAGAATCAGCGGATGAATTCACCGCTGCCGCTGTTTAGCTCCGAGCAGATCCGGGCCATCGACGCTCACGCAGTCGAGTCGCTGGGACTGACCAGTTACGAGCTCATGGGTCGGGCCGGCGCCGCGGCCTGGGCCGTGTTGCGCAAGCGGTGGCCGAAGGCCGAGCGCATCGTCGTGGCCTGCGGCCCGGGAAACAACGGCGGCGATGGCTACGTGCTGGCGCGCATCGCCAAGGCGGCGGGCTGCCAGATACAGGTGCTGATTCCTCCTGACGGCCTGCCGCGAAGCGAGGAGTGCAAGCGCGCGTGGACTGCCTGGCGCGAGGTCGGAGGAATTACCCGGACTTTCGACGGCCAGTTGCCGGAAGCCGATGTCTGGGTCGACGCGCTCTATGGAATCGGATTGAAGAAGTCCACCGCCGGCGCGGCGCAGGCAATGATCGAACGGATCAACGCCTCGCACTTGCCAGTACTGGCGATCGATGTGCCATCGGGGCTTGATGCCGACCGCGGCAGCGCCGGCCGCGTCTGCATCCGCGCCGACGCGACGGTGACGTTCATTGCCGGCAAGCGAGGCCTGTACACCGGCCAGTCCTGCGACGTCTGCGGCGAAGTGATCCTGGATCGGCTCGGGCTGCCTGACGCCGTGTTTGCGGATTTCATTCCGGCCGCGCGCCTGTATCGTCGCGAAAATCTGATTGGCGGGCTCGGTCCGCGGCACGCCAATGCGCACAAGGGCGAACACGGCCATGTGCTCTGCGTCGGCGGCGAAACCGGCATGGGCGGAGCGGTCAGACTATGCGCGGAAGCGGCGCTGCGCGCCGGCGCCGGCCTGGCCAGCGTAGCCACCCGCAGCGAAGGCGTCGCCGCGTTGGTGGCGGCGCGGCCCGAGGCCATGACCCACGCCATCGAAGACGCCGACGCGTTGCAGGTGCTGATCAAGCGCGCCGACGTGCTGGCCGTGGGCCCGGGCCTGGGTCGCGGCGATTGGGGCAGGAACCTTTTTGAAGCCGCCGTAGCGTCCAACAAGCCGCTGATCCTTGATGCCGACGGACTGGGCCTGCTGGCCATGCATCCGCGCCCTTTGCCGCAGGCAATCCTCACGCCACATCCCGGCGAGGCGGCGCGCTTGCTTGGCGTGAGCAACGAGCAAGTGCAGTCCGATCGTTTCGCGGCGGTGGAAGCCCTGGTTCGACGCTTCGAATGCGTGGTCGTGCTCAAGGGCGCCGGTACGCTGGTGGCGGCGCCCGGGGTGATTACCGCGGTGATCGGCGCAGGCAATCCCGGCATGGCCACCGGTGGCATGGGCGATATCCTCACCGGCGTCATTGCCGCCCTGCATGCGCAACGGCTGCCGCCGTTCTTCGCTGCCGTGTTCGGCGCGTTGCTGCACGGCGCGGCCGGCGATGCGGCAGCCAGGATCGATGGCGAACGTGGCCTGTTGCCCTCGGACCTGTTCCCCCACCTGCGACGCCTGGCCAACCCCGAGTGAAAGCACGCGAGTTTCTGTCCGACAGCGCCGCGACCGAGCGTCTCGGAGAGCGGCTGGCGCAGACGATGCCGATGTCGGCGGTGGTCTTCCTGCAGGGCGAACTGGGCGCCGGCAAATCGTCGCTTGCGCGCGCACTGCTACGCAGCCTCGGCGTCGCCGGCGCCATCAAGAGCCCCACCTACACCCTGATCGAGCGCTATCCGTTGGCCGACGGCGAGGCGGTGCACCTGGATCTGTATCGGATTGCGGAGGCGGCCGAGCTCGAGTTCCTGGGGCTGGATGACCTGGGCGCCCAGGTGCGCTTGTGGCTGATCGAGTGGCCGGAACGGGGCGGTCAGCAGTTGCCGCGCCCGGACCTGGACATCCGGCTTGAAGTGGCCGGCAGCGGCCGCCAGGCGGAACTGCTGGGCCTCAGCCCGGCGGGCGCGGATTGGGTGGCGAGAGTGAGCAAAACAGCGGCTTCCGGAGCCTCTTCTTAGCTGAATCCGAGAAAAGTTGTCCAGGTCTCGGATTTCCAAGGGAAAAGTGCTTGCATTCCGGAAATCGCAGTGCTTCAATCCCCGCCATGTGTCGGTATCCGTCCGCGTTCCTGTTCGCCATCGCGCTGCTCATCGGCGGCAACGCCTCGTTTGCTGCGGATTTGCGCGACATGCGCCTGATCCAGGACGACACCGGTACGCGCGCGGTGCTGAGCCTGCAGGGCGGCAGCGACTACAAATTGTTTTCGCTCTCGAACCCGGATCGGCTGGTGCTGGACCTTCCGCAAGCCCGCCTGGCGCCCGGTTTCAGCTTGCCCGGCGCCAACGGCGCGGTCGCCAATGTCCGTACCGGCAAGCCGGTGCCGGGGACGTTGCGCATCGTGTTCGATCTGGGCACCGCGGTGGACAGCCGGAGCCGTGTCGAACGGGACGGTCCGGTGACCCGATTGATTGTCGAGCTGGCACCCCATGGCCGCTCCGGGAAGCCAGTGGCGCCGATGGCATCCGCTCCTGATTCCGTCGGAGCGCCGGTTGCCAAGCCGGCGGCCCCGACTTTCGCGAGCGCGGCGCCAGTCTTTTCAGGCGCGACAACTTCGCCCGCTATCAAGCCGGCGGTTGCATCCATTTCGACGCCCATCAAGCCGGTAGTTGCATCCATTTCGCCGCCCATCAAGCCGGTAGTTCCAACCGTCCCGGTTGCGGTCGCGAACGGGACGGCACCCGGGGTGTTCACGCCGGCGATCGGCCAGCTGATGGCTCCGGCGCTGGCGGTCAAAGCGCCGACGAAGACGCTGCAGGATGTCATCGGCACCGGCCAGCGCAAGCTGGTGGTCGCCATCGACGCCGGTCACGGCGGCAAGGATCCTGGCGCGCTTGGGCCGAGCGGCGTGCGCGAAAAAGCCGTCACGCTGGCCGTGGCCCGTGAGTTGGCCCGGCAAATCAACGCCGATCCCGGCATGAGAGCAGTGTTGATCCGCGACAATGACAGCTTCGTGCCGTTGCAGCAGCGCTACATGAAAGCGCGCTCGGCGCAGGCAGATCTGTTTATTTCCATTCACGCCGACGCGTCGCCAAACAACAACGCCAGCGGCGCTTCGGTGTTCGTGCTTTCCACCCGCGGCGCGTCGTCGCAGGCGGCCCGCTGGCTGGCCGACAAGGAAAATGCGGCCGACCTGGTGGGCGGCGTGTCGCTGGATCAGAAAGACCCCAATCTTGCCGCGGTACTGCTCGACCTCTCGCAGAGCGCCACCATGCGTGCGTCCGACGACATCGCCGGGCATGTGCTGGGTTCGTTGAAGAACGTGGGCAAGGCGCACAAACCGGCGATCGAGCGCGCGAACTTCGTCGTGCTGCGCTCGCCAGACGTGCCGTCGATGCTGATCGAAACTGGCTTCATCACCAACCCCAGCGAAGAAAAGCGGCTCAACGATGCCGGTTACCGGACCCGCCTGGCCTCGGCGATCGCCGATGGCGTGCGCAAGTATTTCGTCAACCAGCCGCCGGCCGGCACCTGGTATGCCAGCCGCCAGGGCGACGCGATCCGCAGCGGGGAAAGCCTGGCTGCACCCCTGGTCGCTTCCTCGCCGGAGTAGGCGCTGGCCGCTGCTATCATTCCGGCTTTGCCCTTCGACAAAGCCCGCGTGCCGATTCGCCTGCTGCCCGAAATCCTGATCAACCAGATCGCCGCCGGCGAAGTCGTGGAACGGCCGTCTTCCGTGGTCAAGGAGCTGGTTGAGAATGCGCTCGATGCCGGAGCGCGGCGCATCGATATCGACCTGGAAGAAGGCGGCATCCGCCTGATCCGTATTCGCGACGACGGGTTTGGCCTGGCCGAGGAAGACATCGAGCTGGCCGTATCGCGACACGCGACCAGCAAGATCGCCTCGCTCGATGATCTCGAACAGGTGGCGACGCTGGGCTTTCGCGGCGAGGCTTTGCCGTCCATCGCCTCGGTCAGCCGCTTCGCGATCAGTTCGAAAACCGCTGCCGCCGAGCGTGGCGCGCGCCTGGAGATCGAGGGTGGCAAGCACGGGCAGGTGCTGCCGCACTCCCATCCTGCCGGCACCACGATCGAGGTGCGCGATTTGTTCTACAACGTGCCGGCGCGGCGCAAGTTTCTGCGTGCCGAGCGCACCGAGCTGGGTCATGTCGAGGAGTGGCTGCGCTCGCTGGCCCTGGCCAGGCCGCAGGTGGAGTTGCGCATCTCGCACAACGGTCGGCTGAGCAAGCACTATCGCCCGGTCGCCAATGAGGCCGAACAGCTCAAGCGCGTGGCCGAAGCCCTGGGCGACGAATTCGTCGGCCAGTGCCTGCGGCTGGATCATGCCGCCGCCGGCTTGAGCTTGCATGGCTGGGTCGGCTTGCCCACGGCTTCACGATCGAGCGCCGACCAGCAGTACTTCTACGTCAATGGCCGCGCGGTCAAGGACCGCATCGTCGCCCACGCGGTGCGCCAGGCGTATGCCGATGTCTTGTTCCATGGCCGGCATCCGGCTTTCGTGTTGTTCCTGGAGCTGGACTCGCGTCGCGTCGATGTCAATGTGCATCCGGCCAAGCACGAAGTGCGCTTTCGCGACGGCCGGCTGGTGCACGAATTCGTGTACAAGACCTTGCACGAGACGTTGGCGTCGACGCGTGCGGGCATGGCCGGCCACTCGGCAGCGGCGACCGCCGCGACCGCCATCGCGGAACCATCCGGCGCCTATCCGGCGTGGAATCCCGGGTCGCAATCGGCAATGAACCTGCCCGTGCGCGACGCCCTGGCCGCTTACTCTGCCCTGTACGGCGAGCCAAGTCCGGCCGATTCGGCCGCGACCGGAAATACGGCCTTCACGATGCAGGCGGGCGGCTCGCCGATGCCACCGGCAGACGATGCGCTGGCGCCGCCCTTGGGCTTTGCGCTGGCGCAACTGCATGGCGTTTTCATCCTGGCGGAAAACGCGCAGGGTCTGGTGCTCGTGGACATGCATGCCGCGCATGAGCGGATCACCTATGAACGGCTGAAGGAAGCGCAGGAGGGGTCGGGCATCCGTTCCCAACCTTTGCTGGTCCCGTTGTCGCTGGCGGTGGCCGAGCGTGAGGCCGATATCGCCGAGCAGTTCGCCGACGCCTTGCTGGCCCTGGGCTTCGAGCTTCGCCGCGCGGGGCCGCAAGCCCTCAGCGTGCGCGCCATCCCGGTGCTGCTGGCCGACCTCGACCCGCGTGCCCTGGTGCTCGACGTGTTGAACGACTTGCGCGAACACGGTGACAGCCGGGTGCTGGAACAGGCGCGCAATGAACTTCTCTCGACGCTGGCCTGTCACACCTCCGTGCGCGCCAACCGGCGGCTGGGGGTGGCGGAAATGAATGCGCTCCTGCGCGACATGGAAGCGACCGAGCGCTCCGGGCAATGCAACCATGGCCGACCGACTTGGGTGCAACTAAGCAAGACCGAGCTGGACAAACTCTTCCTGCGTGGACGCTGAGAACCTCATGAATCGAATGCTTCTGTCCGTTTCCCTGGCGATTGCCACGCTGACCCTGGGCGCCTGCGACCGCGGGCAATCCAATGCTGCGAACGAAGCCGCCGCCAGGGCGGAAAAAACCGCGTACGAGAAGCAGATCATCCAGTGGCGCGCCGACCGCGTGAAACGGCTGACCAAGCCCGATGGCTGGCTGTCGCTGGTCGGCATGCATTGGCTTGAAGTCGGCAACACGCGCGTTGGCTCGGCGGAGGACAACGGTACGCGACTGGCAGTTGGTCCGCCGCACGTCGGCGTACTCAGGTTGAGCAAGGACGGCAGCCTCGGCTTTGAACCGGAGGCCGATGCGGGTATCACCATCGACGGTCAGCCTGCGCAGGGCGCCGTGACGCTGAATTCCGACGCCGATCCGGTGGCCGCGGCGACGGTGGTTGGATTCAACAAGGGCGATGCCAGTTTCATCGTCATCAAACGCGGCGACCGCTACGCGTTGCGAGTACGCGATGCGCTGGCGCCAACGCGAACAGGCTTTCGCGAAATTCCCTACTTCCCGATCGACCCGTCGTTCCGGGTGAAGGCGAGATTCACCGCGCATCCGCCGGGCAGCAAGATCGATATCATCAACATCCTGGGCATGGTCGAACCCATGGACAACCCCGGTACCGTGACCTTCGACAGGGACGGCAAGACGTTCACGCTCGAGGCCGTGGATGAGGGCGACCACCGGTTATTCCTGGTCTATGCCGACCGCACCAGCGGTCACGAGAGCTACGCCGCGGCGCGTTTCCTGTACGCGCAATATCCGGACGCGCAGGGCAACACGATCGTGGACTTCAACGAGGGCTACAACCCGCCTTGCGCGTTCACGGCCTATTCGACCTGCCCGATGCCGCCGCTGCGCAACCGCCTCGACCTGGCCATAACCGCGGGCGAGAAGAAACCGTTGAAGCCCGGCACGGAGATCGTCAATTGAGTGCTTTCAAGCGGTGCCTGGGCCTGTTGCTGGCATGGTCGGCCATTGGCGCCGCCGGCGCTGCCGAGCCGCCGAAGGCGCTGCTGTGGAAAGTCAGCGATGGCGATAACCAGGTGTACCTGCTTGGATCGTTCCACGCGCTAAAGGAAAGCGACTATCCGTTGGCTGCGTCCATCGAAGCGGCCTTCGCGGATGCCGAGACGGTGGCCTTCGAAATTTCGCCGGAAGAAATGAACTCTGCCGATCTGCCGATAAAGATGGTAAACGCGGCGCGGCTTCCGGAGGGAAAGTTGCTGCAGCACACGATGTCTGCGCCCAGTTGGCAGCGGTTGCAGCAGTACGCGGAAAAGCGCGGTCTGCCGCTGCAGAATTTCCTGAGCCTGGAGCCGTGGTTCATGTCGCTGGTGATCAGCATGCAGGAAATGGCGCTGATCGGTTACGACCCGAAGCAGGGCCTGGACCAACACCTGATCGCGCGTTCGGCCCAAGCCGGGAAGCGGACGCGCGGCCTTGAAACCGGCGACGAACAGATCGCTGCGCTCGACAGCATGAGCCCAGCCGAACAACAGCAGGCGCTCGCCGAATCGCTGGACGATGCCCAGAACTTCAAGGCCAGGATGGACACGCTTCACGGCTATTGGCGAACGGGAAACGAGCGGGCATTGAACGAGATGCTGGCGGTCGAGTTCAAACGCGACTATGCGCAGTTGTATCAGCGCATCAACGTCGCCCGCAACCAGGCCTGGCTACCCAAGATCCGGCGGATGCTCGATGACGAGAACAAGGACGACACGCTGGTGGTCGTGGGTAGCCTGCACTTGCTGGGCGCCGACGGCCTGGTCAGTCAACTCAAGGGCAAAGGTTACCGGGTCGAGCGCCTATAACGCCGTCGCATCCGGCAGCGCAGCAGGCGCTGGCAGCAGGTCGATGCAATCGACCGGGCAGGGCGGAATGCACAACTCGCAGCCGGTGCAAAGATCGGCGAGCACCGTGTGCATCAGTTTGGGCGCGCCAATGATGGCGTCGACCGGGCAGGCCTGGATGCACTTGGTGCAGCCGATGCATTCGTCCTCGCGGATCAGCGCGACGACGGCGGCTTTTTCCGTGCCATGCGTGGGGTTGACCGGCTTCGGTTGGCGGCCGAGGAAATCGGCCAACGTACGTACGCCGGCTGCGCCGCCAGGCGGGCATTGATCGATATCCGCTTCGCCGCGCGCAATCGCGCGCGCGTATGGCTTGCATCCGGAGTAGCCGCATTGACCGCATTGGGTTTGCGGCAACAGCTTGTCTATCTGTTCGGCGAGCAACTCGTCGGGCAGCCGTTGGCGGCCGGCAAGCCAGCCCAGCAACGCCGCCGGCACCAGTGCCACGGACAGAAAAGCGAGCCAGGTCACCATGGCAGTGCACCCGTCGCACCCATCGACGCCAGCGCCATCAGGGCGGCCGTGAGCACCGCGATGGGCGCTCCACGCAGGGTTCGCGGCAGGTCAGCCCCCTCAATCCGGGGTTGCATCGCCGAATGGAAAGTCTGCGCCAGCCAGTACGCCGCCGATGCGGCCGTGCAAAAGGCTGTCAGCTCAATCGCGCTGTGCGCGCGCGGCGGATCGAGAAATGCCGATGCCAGCACGGCCAGGTTGGCGACCAGCAGCGGAAGGTGATTGCGCAGCGAGCGCAGGCGCGCCGGCACGCGCGGCATTTCGGATGCGATGCAACGTTCGATACCGAGCACCGTCGTCATGAACGTTAGCGCGAGCAGAAAGTTCATCGCCGGCGGTGGCAATTGCCAGCCATCGCGCGCGAAAAAAACCAGCAGCACCGCCGAGACCAGCAGCAGGCCTGCGACGGCCGACAAGCCGCTCACGCGGAATGGCGGCGCGTCGACTGCCCGGTCGAACCATGCGATCAGCGCCAGGTTGTTGAGGTACGCGGCGCCGACGAAGAGAAGGAGGAGTTCAGTCATGCGTTGCTGCCTCGGCCGAACCGGCCGCAGCTGCTTACTTGACGGTCATGCCCGCCACGGCGCCAGGATCGACATCAAGCAGGAACAGGCCATCGTCGCCGCCAGCCGACAGGATCATGCCCTCGGAAATGCCGAAGCGCATTTTGCGCGGCGCCAGGTTGGCGATGAACACCACTTGCCGTCCGACCAATGCGGCCGGGTCGGGATAGCCGGCACGAATGCCGGAGAAAATCTGCCGCTGCCCGAGCTCGCCGGCATCGAGCAGGAAGCGCAACAACTTGTCCGACCCTTCCACCGCTGCGCACTCCAGCACCGTGCCGATGCGCAGATCCAGCCGCGCAAAATCCTCGATCCCGATCAGCCCCGCGGTTTTTGTGGGAGCGGCTTCAGCCGCGATAGCCCCACCCGCTTGCTTGGCCGGAGTGATCGCGCCTGAAGCCGCTCCCACCTTGGCCGGAGCGATCGCGGCTGAAGCCGCTCCCACCTTGGCCGGGGCGATCGCGGCTGAAGCCGCTCCCACCTGGGCTGGGGCGGGTTTGAGGTCTTCCTTGGAGGCTTCGGTCATGGCGTCGATCTGTTTTGGGTCGATGCGGGTCAGCAGGGGTTGATAGGGCAGTACCTTGGCCGGCAGCTGGCCGAGCAGTTCATCGAATTCTCCCGGCTTGCGGTCGAACAGGGCGAGCGCATGGGTGCTGAGCGTCGGCAGGATCGGATACAGATAAGCGGCCACGACGTAGAAGCCGAGCAGGCATTCGCTGCAAACTTGCTGCAGTTCCGTCAGCTTCGCGGGATCCTTGGCCAGTACCCATGGCTTGGCTTCGTCCCAGCGCTGGTTGAGCGAATCGCACAGGTGCATCGCTTCGCGGGCGACAGCGGCGAAGTCGCCCGACGCGTAATGCCTGCGCACCGAGTCCAGGCCGGCCAGCGTGACGCTGACGCGATCGCTGGCGCCGTCGGCGAGGTGGCGATCCAGTACGCCATCGAAATGACGCGTGGCGAATCCGGACGCGCGGCTGGCCAGGTTGACGAATTTTCCAACCAGGTCGGAGTTCACCCGGGCGGTGAAGTCCTCGAGATTCAGGTCGAGGTCATCGACGCCGGCCGCCGACTTGGTCGCGAAGTAATAGCGCAGCGTCTCCGGATTCAGCCCGGCGTCGAGAAACGTACGCGCCATGATGAAGGTGCCGCGCGACTTCGACATCTTCGCGCCGTTCACCATCAGGTAGCCGTTGACGTGCAGGCGGGTCGGTGTGCGAAACCCGGCGCCGTGCAACATCGCCGGCCAGAACAAGCCGTGGAAATTAATGATGTCCTTGCCGAGGAAATGATGCATCTCGGTTGGCCTGCCGGGTTGCAGGAAGGCATCGAAGTCGGTGCCGGTTCGATGGCAGAACGCACGGAAGCTGGCCAGGTAGCCGATCGGCGCATCCAGCCAGACATAGAAGAATTTGCCCGGCGCATCCGGGATCGGGAAGCCGAAATAGGGCGCATCGCGCGAGATGTCCCAGTCGCGCAGTCCGTTTTCCAGCCATTCGGCCAGCTTGCCCTTGACCGATGAATGGGCGACGTCTCCCGCCAGCCATTCGCGCAACATGGCCTCGAATTTGCCGAGTTCGAAAAAGTAATGTTCCGAGTCGCGCAGTTCCGGTGTCGCCCCAGACACCACCGAGCGCGGATTCTTCAGGTCGGTCGGCGAATACGCCGCGCCGCAGTTTTCGCAATTGTCGCCGTACTGGTCGGGCGTGCCGCACTTCGGGCATTCGCCCTTGATGTAGCGGTCGGGCAGGAACATCTGCTTCAGCGGATCGTACAGCTGCTTGATCGAACGCCGCGCGATGCTGCCGCCGTCGCGCAGGCGGCTGTAGATCAGCGTGGCCAGTTCGCGATTTTCTTCCGAATGCGTGGAGTGATAATGATCGAAACTCACTCCGAAGTCGGCGAAATCCGTTTCATGCCCGGCCTGGATGCCGCGGATGAACTGTTCGGGCGACAAACCGGCTTTTTCGGCCGCGAGCATGATTGGCGTGCCGTGCGCATCGTCGGCGCAGACGAAATGCACCTCGCCGCCGTTCATCCGGCGGGCGCGTACCCAGATATCGGCCTGGATATAGCCGACCAGATGACCCAGGTGCAAGGGGCCGTTGGCGTAGGGAAGGGCAGTGGTGACAAGGGCGGGCGCTGGTTTCATGCGTCGATTATCGCAGACGAGGCGGCTTCTCCGTCACCCGGCCGGACGCTTGGGGCTGCGCCGGGGATTGCCCGGGCGTGCCGATGCGGGCTTCCGGTACAATTGCCGGATCGAATCAGACCCTTTCGCATGAGCAAAAGCTTCGAGTCAATCAGCGCCGAGTCTGTCCGCGCCGCGCTGGCGCAGATCATCGATCCGCACACCCAGACCGACCTCGTTGCCTCGCACGCGGTGCGCGGCGTCGGTGTGGACGAGTCCCGGGTCGCCATCGAACTTCAGCTTTCCTACCCGGCCAACAGCTGGCATCCGGCGTTGATAGCTGAAGTTCAACGGGTCGTTTCCGCCTTGCCCGGCGTCACCCAGGTCACCGTCAGCGTCGCTACGCGCATCATCGCGCATCGCGTGCAGAAGGATCTGACGCCGCTGCCCGAGGTCAAGAACATCATCGCGGTTGCTTCCGGCAAAGGCGGCGTCGGCAAATCGACGACGGCGGTCAACCTGGCGCTGGCGCTGGCTGCCGAAGGCGCCCGGGTCGGCGTGCTCGATGCCGACATCCACGGCCCCAGCATCCCGATGATGCTCGGCCTTAGCGGCAAGCCGGAGAGTCCGGACGGCAAGAACATCGAACCCAAGATTAGCCAAGGGCTGCAGGCCATTTCGATCGGACTGTTCCTGGGCGAGGACACGCCGGCGATCTGGCGCGGGCCGATGACCACCCAGTACCTGCAGCAATTGCTGACCACGACCCTGTGGAAGGACCTGGACTACCTGGTGATCGACCTGCCGCCCGGCACCGGCGATATTCAACTGACGCTGGCGCAGCGGGTGCCGGTGTCTGCGGCGATCATCGTCACCACGCCGCAGGACATCGCGCTGCTCGATGCCAGGAGGGCGTTGAAGATGTTCGAGAAAGTGGACGTGCCGGTGCTCGGCATCGTCGAGAACATGGCGGTGCACGTTTGTTCGAATTGCGGTCACGCCGAACATATCTTTGGCGCTGGTGGCGGCGAGAAGATGGCGGCCCAGTACGGCGTGCAGCTGCTCGGCTCGCTGCCGCTGGACATCGGCATTCGCGAACAGGCCGATTCCGGGTCGCCGACCGTGGTTTCGCAACCGGATTCAGCCATCGCCAGCACCTACCGGGAGATCGCCCGCAAGGCCGCCGGAAAACTGTCGCTGCAGGCACGCAACAAGGCCATCGCCTTCCCGAACATCGTGATCCAGAACACCTGATCCGATGAGCGAGCACCACACGGTTCGTGAAGTGAACGAGAGCATCGAGCATGCGCTGCATCTCGACGCCCGGCGCAAGCTGCGCATCGTTGCGGTGGTGGACATCATCAAGGGTGTCACCATCCTCGCGATCGGTTTCGGCATCCTGAGCGCACACAGCAATGTCCTTGAGAACGGCGGCGTGTCGCTGCTGCGCCTGCTCGATATCGATCCGACGCTTGGCGTGCCGCGCAAGTTCCTGTCCCTGTTGCATGCGGCCGACACCGAGCATGGCCTGCTCACGCTTGCGGCCGTTGCGTATGCGGCGCTGCGCTTTTTCGAGGCCTATGGCCTGTGGTTCATGCGCAACTGGGCTCGCTGGCTAGGCCTGGTCTCGGCCGGCATCTACGTGCCGTTCGAACTGTATTATCTCGTCCGGGATCCGAGCCTGACCTCGGTCAGTGTCCTGGCCATCAACCTGATCGTGCTGTGGCTGCTGTGGCCCAGATCCAAACCCGCCAAGTGAATCCAGGAAGCGCATGAGTATCAAGTCAGACAAGTGGATCCGTCGCATGGCCCAGGGCCAGGGCATGATCGAGCCATTCGAAGCCGGCCAGGTCAAGCACGCGGCGGACGGCCATCGCATCGTTTCCTACGGGACGTCCAGCTATGGCTACGACGTGCGCTGCGCGCGCGAGTTCAAGATCTTCACCAACATCAACTCGACCATCGTCGATCCGAAGAATTTCGACCCGAGCAGCTTTGTCGATGTCGTCGCCGACGTCTGCATCATCCCGCCGAACTCGTTCGCGCTGGCGCGAACCGTCGAGTTCTTCCGCATCCCGCGCAATACGCTGGTGGTCTGCCTTGGCAAGAGCACGTATGCGCGCTGCGGCATCATCGTCAACGTGACCCCGCTGGAACCCGAGTGGGAAGGTCACGTGACCCTGGAGTTTTCCAACACGACTCCCTTGCCGGCAAAAATCTACGCCAACGAAGGCGTCGCGCAGATGCTGTTCTTCGAATCCGACGAAGTCTGCGACACCTCGTACAAGGATCGGGGCGGCAAGTACCAGGGCCAGACCGGAGTGACATTGCCGCGCACCTAGCCGGAGGCGCGCGAGTCTACGCCCCGAGCGCGATGCCGCCCCAGAATCCCAGCTGAAGGTTCTCCTTCAGCTGCCGCACTTTCTGCCCACGCGCCGGAGTTCCAAGGCGCTGGATGGTGCCGGCACCCCAGACCGGCCCCGGCCAGGCGACATCGCCATGGTTGCGCGCCACCACATGCACGTGCAGCTGGCGGACGATATTGCCCAGGGCGCCGATATTGAGCTTCTCGCAGGGCACGCAAGCGCGAAGCAACTCGCCGGCGTGATTTATCTCGGCCAGCAGCAGGCGCTGGCCGTCGTCGTCCAGATCGATCAATTCGCTGACGCCATCCACGCGCGGCACCAACACCAGCCAGTCGAATCGCGAATCGTCCATTAGCCGGAGCTGCGACAAGGGCCCGTCGGCGAGGAAACAGGAATCGGAGGCGAGCCGCGGGTCCAGCACGAACGGTCTCACTTGAGGTGATGCTCGAAGAACGCCAGGGTTCGCTGCAGGGCCTGCACCGCGACGGTGGCGTTGTAGTCGGCGCGCTGATCGCAGTTGAAGCCGTGGCCGGCCGGCCAGATGTGGATATCGGCCTCGGGCAGCATCTCGCGATGGCGTGCGACGTCCTCCGGCGGAATCAGCGGATCGTTTTCCCCGAAGTGCAGCTGCAGGGGGGCATTCGAACGCTCCGCCAGAAACGGAACCGTGCGTGCGCCGTAGTAACTGACCGCCGGAAAGCGCAGGCGGGCGCAGCTGAGGAAGGCCACCGTACCGCCCCAGCAATAACCGACTACGCCGACGTTGCCGGCCGGCTCGACCAGTTTGGCGGCGGCCCCGACGTCGGCTACTGCCTGATCGAACCCAAGTTTTTCCGCTAGATCGCGGCCGTACGCGATGCCGTCCTCGTCATAGCTGAGTTCGACGTGATGTTCCAGGTGGTCGAACATCGCCGGGGCGACGGCGGCGAAGCCATGCGCGGCGAAGCGGTCGACCACGCTGCGAATGTGCGAATTGACGCCAAAGATTTCCTGAACGACGACGATGGCGCCGATGGCCGGTATGGCCGGATCGGCGCGCCAGGCTGAGATCGTGCCGGTCGTTGTCTCCAGCGGTACCCAGTGACCCATGGCTGCCCCCCTTGCACGAAGCATACGCCCAGTCGGCCGGTCCCGGCATCCAGGGGAGGCTATAATCTGCGCCCCTCGCTTCCCCGGCAACTCCATGTCCCTGGTCCAGCCCAAAGTCGGTTTCGTCAGCCTCGGCTGCCCGAAGGCATTGGTCGACTCCGAGCGCATCCTGACCCAGTTGCGGGTCGAGGGCTACGAGATCGTGCCGACCTATGGCGATGCCGACGTGGTGGTGGTCAATACCTGCGGCTTCATCGATTCGGCGGTCGCCGAGTCGCTGGACGCGATCGGCGAGGCGCTTGCCGAGAACGGCAAGGTCATCGTCACCGGCTGCCTGGGCAAGCGTTCCGAATTGATCCGCGAGGCGCATCCGGGCGTGCTGTCGATCAGCGGACCGCAAGACTATGGCTCGGTGATGACCGCAGTCCACGCTGCGTTGCCGCCGCGGCACGATCCGTTCGTGAGTCTGGTGCCGGACACCGGCGTCAAGCTCACGCCGAAGCATTACGCCTACCTGAAAATTTCCGAAGGCTGCAATCATCGCTGCAGCTTCTGCATCATTCCCTCGATGCGCGGCGACCTGGTTTCGCGCCCGGTCGACGAGGTGTTGCGCGAGGCCGAAAAGCTGGTGGCCGGCGGCGTACGCGAGCTGCTGGTGGTTTCCCAGGACACCAGCGCCTACGGCGTCGACCTCAAGTATGCCGAGCACCATTGGCGCGGACAGGCCTACCAGACCCGTATGAAGGCGCTATGCGAAGGCCTGTCGGAACTCGGCGCCTGGACTCGCCTGCACTACGTCTACCCGTATCCGCACGTGGACGACATCATTCCGCTGATGGCCGAAGGCAAGCTGCTGCCGTACCTGGACATTCCGTTCCAGCACGCCAGCCCGCGCATCCTCAAACTCATGAAACGCCCCGGCGCGGTCGACAAGACGCTCGAGCGCGTCCAGAGATGGCGCGATATTTGCCCGGACATCACCATTCGCAGCACCTTCATCGTCGGCTTTCCGGGCGAGACCGAAGACGAATTCGAACAGTTGCTGGATTTCCTCGACGAAGCCGAACTCGACCGGGTCGGCGCGTTCGCCTATTCCCCGGTGGATGGCGCCAAGGCCAATGCCTTGCCCGACCCGGTGCCCGAGGAAGTCAAGCAGGAACGCCTGGCGCGGTTCATGGCGCTGCAGGCCGAGATCAGCGCCGAGAAACTCGAGCGCAAGGTCGGCTCGGTGCAAAAGGTGCTGGTGGATAGCATCGACGGCGAGTTGGCGATCGGCCGATCGATGGCCGACGCACCGCAAATCGACGGTCTGGTGCAGATCCAGAACGGCCAGCAGGCGAATCTGAAAGCCGGCCAGTTCGTCGACGTGGAGATCATGGGTTCGGACGAGCACGATTTGTTCGGGCTGGCCTTGATCGCCGACACCGAATAGCGTCAGCTCAGGACGATTCGTAGCCCACGCCAGTGACCAGGAAGCGCGTCAATCCGGTCGGCAGCAAAGCCTCGAACTCGTCGTCGACGCGCTTTTTCAGCGCCGCCCGGGCCAGCGGCGAATCGATGCTGATCAGGCCCAGCTTTGCGTCCGTCTCATCGGGCCCGACGATTCGGTAGCGGAACGTTTTGCCGCTTTCGACATTCTCGATGTCAAGCCAGGCCCCGAAGAAGATGGCTTGCACGTCGCTCGGCAGGTGTTCGACCACCTGCACGGCCTCCAGCCGTTTGCTCAGGTAGCGCACCCGCCGGTCGATCTCACCTAGTTGCTTCTTTCGATAATGATATTCGGCGTTCTCGGAGCGATCGCCTTCCGCCGCCGCAGCGCTCAGCGCCCGCACGACTTCTGGTCGCCTGCGTGTCCACAGGTCATTCAGTTCCTCGCGCAGGCGCTCGAAACCCGCGCGAGTGATGATCGCGGTCGAGCTTGCCGAGGGCGGTCGCCAGCGCGACATGGGCCTTACCTGCCTTTGCCGCCGAAAATCCCGCCGAGCACGCCGCGCAGGATTTGCCTGCCCAGGCCGGAGGCAACCGTACGCGTGGCCGACTTGGCCGCCGCTTCGATCGCGCCTTGCCGGCGCTTGGTGCCCCAGAGGAATTCATCGAGCCGGGATGGCTGCTCCGGTTCGGGTCGCTTGCCATTGCCCGGGGCAGGCCGGGCAGGTGCTTCCGCGGCGTTTTCCCTGGCACGCTCGGCGAGCATCTCGAACGCCGATTCGCGATTGGCCGCGGCATCGTACTTGCCGGCGACCGGACTGCGAGCGCGTACGGCATTGCGTTCATCCTCGGTGATCGCGCCCATGCGGCTGCGCGGCGGACAAACGAAGGCGCGTTCGACCGCCATCGGAATGCCCTTGTCGAGCAGCATCGATACCAGCGCCTCGCCAACACCGAGCTCGGAAATCACCTTGGCGACATCGAGCCTGGGGTTGGCAACGAAGGTTTCTGCGGCGGTCCGGACTGCCTTCTGGTCACGCGGCGTGTAGGCGCGCAACGCGTGCTGGATGCGATTGCCAAGCTGGCCGAGGATAACTCCCGGCACGTCGTCGGGATTCTGCGAGCAGAAGTAGACGCCAACGCCCTTGGAGCGCATCAGTCGGACCACTTGTTCCACGCGCTGCTGCAATGCCGGCGGACAGTCGTCGAACAACAGATGCGCTTCGTCGAAGATGAACACAAGTTTCGGTTGTTCCAGGTCGCCGACTTCGGGCAGGTTTTCGAACAGTTCCGACAGTAGCCACAACAGGAAGCTCGAATACAGGCGCGGCTTCAGGATCAATTGCTCGGCGGTCAGGATGTTGACGATGCCGCGCCCGGTAAGATCCTGGCGCATGAGGTCCTGGAGCTGGAGCGCCGGTTCGCCGAAAAACAGTTCGCCGCCTTGCTGCTCGAGCCGTAGCAGCGCCCGCTGGATCGCCGCTACCGAGGTCGGGCTGACCAGTCCGTAGGACTTCGAAATCTCGCTCTTGTGCGTGGCGACGTAGGTGAGCAACGCGCGAAGGTCGTCGAGATCGAGCAACAGCAATCCCTGGTCGTCGGCCAGCTTGAAAGCGATGTCGAGCACGCCCGACTGCACTTCGTTCAATTCCAGGATCCGGTTGAGCAGGGTTGGACCCATTTCCGAAACCGTGGTGCGCACCGGATGTCCGAGCTTGCCGTACAAGTCCCAAAACACAACCGGGTTGGCCTCGTTCACGTAGCCCTGGATGCCGATCTGCTGGATGCGCTGAGTTATCTTTTCGTTCAAGGTGCCGGGAACAGCCAGGCCGGCGATGTCGCCCTTGACGTCGGCCAGGAACACCGGCACGCCCATCCGCGAGAAGCCTTCGGCGATTACCATCAGCGAAACCGACTTTCCGGTGCCGGTTGCGCCCGCCACCAATCCGTGACGGTTGCCATACTTGCCGAGCAGCTGAACTGCAACGTCGCCTTTGCCGATCAGGATGTCAGCCATGCATGCCTCCGCAGGTTGGTTTGACTTGTCGCCATCGGCATCCTGCCTCAGCCCGTGCATGTGCGTCCATGCGTGGCGCGGCGTCGCGCTCGCGCGCGCCAGCGAAATCGTTGCCGCCGGTGTTGCGGAACCTATACCCTGAAAGGCAGTCCAACGAGACTATGGCCATGATCAAACACTCCATTTTTCTTGCCCTGGCGCTCAGCGCGGCAAGTACCGAGGCCCTGTCCGCCAAGGTCGACAAGAATGCGCCGCTCTATGCCAGCATGGATGCCGCCAACCTGCGCTATCGGGAGGCGCGCCTCAAGCTGCGCGCCGGTGACGATGCCGGCATGGCGCAGATGGCCAAGGCACTCGAGGACCTCGAGGACCTCGCCCAGCAATGTCTCAAGCAACGCGGCTGCGACACGACGCGGGTCATTACCCAGTATGAGGTCTTGCTCAAGGACCAGGATCTGGAGGCTGAAAAATCCCTGGCCGGCGAAGAACCGGAAGACCTGGAACACCTCGAAGACCCTGACCACGTGGGCTCGCCAGTGCTGGCCAATTCGCCGGAAGCGGTTCGCAGCCTGAATTTGCTCAACGACGGGCACAACTTCGACAAGATGGTGCAGCTCAACGAACCGATCCAGGCGGCGATTCGTGAGTGGCTCACCACGCAACGCGCCTTCCTGATCGATGCCTGGGAAAACTACCAGTACATGCGCTATCTGATGTCGCCGGAATACCAGCGTGCCGGCCTGCCCGAAGCGCTGCTGTTCGGCATCATGGCGAAGGAGTCGGGCGGCAAGGTGCACGCGGTCTCCAGGGCCGGCGCCAGTGGTCCCCTGCAGTTCATGCCGGCGACCGGCACGCGCTTCGGCCTGTATCGCGACGGCACCGGCTTCGACACGCGTTTCGATCCGCAACAGTCGGCGCGCGCCAATGCCGCCTACATCAACGAACGCTTCGCCGAACTCAACCGCAATCTGGAATTCACGGTCGCGGCGTACAACGGCGGCGAAGGCCGGGCGGGGCGACTTTATGTCGCCAACGGCGGTGCCAGTTTCTGGTCGCCGCAAGTGTATGCGCAGTTGCCGGTCGAAACTCGGGACTACGTGCCCGCGGTGATTGCCGCGGCGTGGTTGTTCCTGCATCCGAAGAAATACGGCCTCGAGTTTCCCAGGCTCGATACCACGCCGGACCAGTTCGCCCTGACGAGGAATACATCGATCAACGAGCTGACCATGTGCCTTGGCAACGGCGGCAGTCGCGACGGCTGGTTCCGCGTGTTGCGCAACCTGAACCCCAGGTACGAGCCGGACGCAACCATCTTCGCCGGGACGGTAATTCGGGCGCCAAAGAAAGTCAGCGCGCTATATCGCAGCAGATGCATGCAGGGCCCGCGAGTGGAAATGGCCACGCAGCTGGCGCGCGCGAACCGGTACTTGCTGACCGGAATCCCGGGCGCGCCGCCCGGCGCCAGCACCGCGTCGGTTTCGGATAATCCACTGACCCGGGTGGCAACACCTGCGGAATCCAGGAAGTCCAAGGCTTCCCATAAGCCTGCCAACTACCGCGTCCGTGACGGCGACAGTCTGCTAGCTATCGCCAACAGACACGGATGCGACGTGCTGGACCTGGCCAAGGCCAACAAGCTCAAGGGTCCCAAGTACATGATCCGGCCGGGACAACGACTCAAGCTCAAGGGTTGCGGCGACTGATGCTTCGCCAGGTGGAGCGCTCGCCCGCGCGCGTGCTGCTGTGGTTGTTGTTGGCCGCCGCAACGGCGCTGTACCTTTTTTGCAGCGCGTTCCTCTATTTCAAGCAACGGCAACTGCTTTACTATCCGACGCCGCCGGCGCCCCACGCCGCCGGCGCCTTGTCATTTCCGGTCGACGGCCTGGTGCTTCGCGGCTGGGCGGTCAATCCCGGCCAGGCGCGCGCGGTGCTGTATTTCGGCGGCAACGGCGAGGCGGTGGAGCGCAACGTCGAATTCTTCCGCAGCACTTTGCCCGGCCGGACCGTCTACCTGATTCCTTATCGCGGCTACAGCGGTAATCCGGGAAGTCCGACCGAATCCGACCTGTACGCGGATGCCTTGAATCAGTTCGATCAACTTCGTCGGCGGCATGGCAGCATTGCCCTGGTCGGACGCAGCCTCGGCTCAGGCGTGGCGACTTATGTCGCGGCCCATCGTCCGGCCGAACGCCTGGTGCTGGTGACGCCCTACGACAGCATCCAGCGAATCGCGCAATCGCACTATCCGTGGTTGCCTGTGGGATTGTTGCTCGAAGACAAATACGAGTCGTGGCGTCGTGCACCCTCGATCTCGATACCGACGCTGGTATTGATCGCCGGCAACGACAGCATCATTCCCCGGTCCCACTCGGAAAATTTGCTCACGGCATTCCGGCGTCAGCCCGAAGTGCTGATCCTGGAAGGCGCCGGGCACAATGACATTTCGACCTTTGCGGATTATGCCCGCGGACTGCAGGAATTCCTCGGTCCCTGAGGGCCTCGCGGCGGCTTTCCTCGCGGCGGACTACAGCGCGTCCCAGCCCGGCCGCGGGGTGAACCGGCTGCCGTAACGGGCGGCGAACTGTTCGAGTTTTGCCTTGAGTTTGCTGGCGCCGACCGTCTTGATGTGCTCGATTGGCCCGCCGCGGAACGGTGCAAAGCCAGTGCCAAAAATGACGCCGGCATCCAGCAGGTCGGCATCGGCAACCACGCCATCGTGCAGGCAGGAAACCGCCTCGTTGAGCAGCGACAGGATCAGCCGATCCTCGAGGTCGGCAGGTGGCTCGTATCCGGCGGGCAGCGCGGGTTTGACTGCGCGATCGTTCTCCCATTTATACAGGCCCTGGCCGTCCTTCTTGCCGCGCTTGCCGGCTTCGACCTTGAATGCCTCCGGCAGGACCTGGCCGTGAAAATCGGCCATGATCTTACCGACCGAAGCAGCCACGTCGAGCCCGACCGTGTCGATCAACTCGATCGGCCCCATCGGCATGCCGAACTTCAGCGCCGCCTTGTCGATCGCGGCGCCCGGAATGCCTTCGCTGAAGCACAGGATCGCTTCCTGCATGTACGGCGCAAGGATGCGATTGACCAGGAACCCCGGCGTGCCGGCAACCGGCACCGGCAGCTTGTCGATGGCTCGGCTGAAGGCCGCCAGCCGGCGTTCCATTTCCGGCAACATGAAATCGTGCCTGACGATTTCCACCAGCGGCATCAACGCGACCGGATTGAAGTAGTGCAGGCCGGCAAAATTCGACTGCTTGCGCAGGTTGGCGCGCAAGTCGGTGAGGGGGATCGAACTGGTGTTGGAGACCAGTAGCGCCTCCGGCTTCATGGACTCCTCGAGCTTGGCGTACAGCGTGCGTTTCGCCTCGAGATTCTCGAAAATCGCTTCGATGATCAGATCCGCCTTGGCGACACCTTCGCCCTCGACGTCGGCGACCAGGCGGGCAGCGGTGGCTGCGCGCTTTTCCGGATTCTTCACCTTCTTTTCGAACAGCTTGGCGGCGCGATCCATCGCCGGCTGCACGTATTGCAGCTCGCGGTCCTGCAGCGTGACGGTGAATCCGCGCAGCGCGCACCAGGCCGCGATGTCGCCGCCCATCACGCCGGCGCCGACGACGTGGACATGACTGATGCCGTGGTCCTTGCCGCCCAGGCCCTTCAGGCGATCCATCAGGAAGAACACGCGGACCAGGTTGCGTGCCGTGGGCGTTGCCGCGAGTTTGACCACCGATTTGGCTTCGGCTTTCAGCGCGGCGTGCATGGAAAGACCACCGCTGCGCTGCCAGGTCGAGATCAGGGAGTACGGCGCGGGATAGTGTTCCTTGCGCGCCTTGCGGCTGACTTGCTTGATCATCTGTGGCGCGAGAAATTGCCGCGCCGGCCAGGTATTGGTCGACCAGGCCAGCAGGCGTTGTTTCAAGGGCCGCTGCGGTTTGCGTTGCAACAGGCCGATGGCCGCGTCGAGCAGCATCGACGAATCAACCACTTTGTCGACCAGCCCGATTGCCTTCGCGGCGGAGGCGGTGAGGTTGCGTTGAGTCAGCATCAAGTCGAACGCCGCCGGGGCGCCGATCAGGCGCGGAAGGCGAACGCTGCCACCCCAGCCCGGATAGATTCCCAGCTTGACTTCCGGCAGGCCGATGCGCGTCGACTCGTCGTTGCTGGCCACCCGATAACGGCAGGCCAGCGCCAGTTCGGTGCCGCCGCCCATGCAGTGGCCGTGGATGGCGGCAACGGTGGGGCAACGCAACTCGGCCAAGCGCTGGTACACCAGCTGGCCGCGGCGGATCCAGTCTTCCACCTGGCCCTTGGCCGCGATCTGTTCGAAACCCTTGATATCGGCGCCGGGGATGAAGCCGGCGGCCTTGCCCGAACGGATCACCACGCCCTTGGGCGGATCCAGGGCGATCCGTTCGACCATCGCATCCAGTTCGTCGATCACGGCCCTCGACAGGGCGTTGACGTTTTCGTCGGCGCGATCGAGCGTCAGGATCAGGAAGCCGTCATTTCGGCGATCATACTTCCAGTGGGCAAGGCGAAGACCGTCGAACATTGGCGGTTCCATACGTGAGAGTAGGGCGAAGCACGTATCATCCGGTGGCGCCTGGGCTGGGTCAATGCGTGACGCGGGATTATCGCGTTGGGCAAGATGGCCGGGCGGCCTTCCGGCGCAGGAACTTTTGTCGTCGTGCGACAGTCATTGAAGCGGCCCCATCGGCCGCAAGGAGCAGCGGCCCAGATGGGCGAGAACGAACTCGACCTGGAACTGGTCAAACGTGTGCAGCGTGGCGACAAGACGGCTTTCGATCTGCTGGTGCTCAAGTACCAGCATCGCATCGGCGCCGTTATCGGCCGCTTCGTGCCCGATTATGCCGAAAGCCAGGACATCGCCCAGGAAAGCTTCATTCGGGCTTATCGCGCGATAGCGAACTTTCGCGGCGACAGCCAGTTCTATACATGGCTCTACAGGATCGCAGTGAACACAGCCAAGAACCATCTGGTCGCCATGAAACGCCGTCCCCCAACCTCCGATGTGGAGGCCGACGATGCCGAGCACTATGCCGGCGCCTCGCGCATGCACGACAACGACACGCCGGAGCACGAATTGCTGCGCGAGGAAATCGCCCGCGAAGTATCGGCAACGGTCGCGGCGCTGCCGGAGGAGCTGCGCCAGGCAATCACCCTTCGCGAGATGGATGGCTTGTCGTACGAAGAGATCGCCGAGACGATGGATTGCCCCATCGGCACGGTGCGTTCCCGGATTTTCCGCGCTCGCGAGGCGATCGACGCCCGCCTGCGCCCCCTGATGGACAGTGAGCGAGTACGCCCATGATCAATTCAATCGACAATCTTTCCGAGCAGCTGTCCGCGTTCATGGATGGCGAGCTGCCCGAGGCCGAGGCGCGATTCCTGCAGCGCCGGCTCGAGCACGATTCCGAACTGCGCAATAAGTGGATGCGGCTGCAGGTCGCCGCCACTTGCATGAAGGGGCAGCCGTGGCGGCCCATGAGCGATAGTTTGTGCGCGCAGGTGGACGCAGGTATTGCCGGGACTGGCGCGGCCAAGGCGCGGCATCCAGTTTGGCGTTGGGCGATGGCGGCGTCCGTTGCGGCGCTGGCGATCGTTTTCGCGCCGCGGCTGTTCCAGAACACGCCATCCGAGTCCGCGACCATGGCCGCGAGCGCCGGCGCGCCCGCCCCCGATCACATGGTGGCCAGCCCGGCCACGGCCGATCTGGTCGCGTTGCGGACCGCTGACAGCACGACGCTGGCGCCAGCGCCGACGATCACCAAAACTTCGCCCTCAGTGGATCCGGATTTTGGCGACGGCGCCCCGGAGGCTTCCGCCAGGACCAGCCCATTGCCGCTGTCGGCACAATCGCCGACCGACTTTCCGTTGGTCGACAGTGGCGACAAGCGCGCCTGGCCGCGGTCCGAATTGAGCGGGACGGCGAACGACCCCGCGCTCGAGGCTTATCTGGTCCGCCATAACCAGATGTTGGCCAACGACGGCCTGGGCGGTTTCGTTCCGTACGTTGACGTGGTCGCCAGCGATCAGCCGGCAACGGCTCCGGACGACCGTGCTTCCGGCCAGGATGGCGGGGCCAACGAACAGTGAGCCGCAGCTCGCTACTGCTGACGCTCATGTTGGCACTGACCGCCCCCTGCGGCGCGCAGGGAAGCGACCACGTTGCTGCGGGCGCGATGCCCGAACCGGCCGCTGACAAAGGGTCGGCTCCCGCGCGCTGGGTCCGGGGCGCCAAGTCCTGGGTCGCCGGTTTTTGGAGCCGGGATGCCGACGACTGGCTGGAAAGAATCGGACCGGCGCTGGTTGAACTGGATTACCACGGCACCCTGGTCATGGTCTCGGGCACCAGCATGGAGACACTGGGCGTATTTCACGCCTTCGATGACGGCCGCGAGCGGATGCGGCTGGTCACCCTTACCGGACCGCGCCGCGAAGTGATTCGTGACGACAAGATGGTGATGTGTATCGGCACCGGCATCGATTCAGTGGGCTACGACTCCGTACCCGGCGGGCGCTGGAACCCCGCGGGACAGTTCGCCCAGGCCGGCAAGCTGGAGAGTTACCGCGCCCGGCTGGGCAAAGCCGGACGGGTCGCGGCTCGCGATTGCCAGGTGGTTGACCTGCAGCCGAAAGACGCCTGGCGCTACGGGTACCGCTTGTGGCTGGACCAGGAAACCGGATTGCCCCTGCGCATCGCCCTTATCGGCGAGGGCGGCAGGGCCCTGGAACAAATGGCGTTCACCGATTTGCACGTCGGCAGCAGGCCGGCCGACGCCGACCTCGGGCCGTCCACGCTGCAAGGATTGCGGCGCGTGCAGACACTCAGCGCCGGCAAGCAGGCCGACCCGGGCTGGCGAGTCGCCTCGCCACCGGCCGGGTTCGCGCTGCGCGCCGGTCGACGGCTGGGCGAGTCGGTGCAGCTGCTCTACAGCGACGGCCTGGCCAGCGTTTCGGTTTACATCGAGCCGGTTGCGCCTGGGCACCGCGGCGAATCGGCCATGCGCCGGGGTGCCGTCAACGTGCATTCAATCCGGCGCGACGGTCGCCGGGTCGTCGCCATCGGCAAAGTGCCGGCGGCCACTGTGGCTTATTTCGCGCGGAACGCGCAGCCGCTGGGCGGCCAACAGGTAGTGCGGCAGTGAGGATCGGTGGCGCACCCGGGGGGGAACTTTCCGGGCCGCGCCATCATCCAACCCCAAGGTGGCTAGGCGCGGCCCGGCCATTGAACTTCAACTCTCCGAAATCCAGCCAAGCGCCATGAAAACTCTTCCTCGAATCGCCATTGCCTTTTCAACTTTCGGTCTGGCCGGACTGATCTTCGTGCAGATGCACGGGTCAGCCGTCGCCACATCGCCAGTGCTCGTCCAGTCCACCACGGCGCAAGCCGCCAGTGCCGGCGCGGCCGCGCCGCTGGTCAACCTTCCCGATTTTTCCCGCCTGGTCGACCAGGCAGGTCCGGCGGTCGTCAATATCGAGGCCACGATCGGCCCCGGCCGCCGGTCGCAACTCGCTCAGATGGAACCGGACGAGGGCGAGTCGCAGGTCCCCGATGAAGAAGAAATGCCGGAATTCTTCCGTCGCTTCTTCGGGCAACCCGGCGGCCCGGGCATGCCGATGCCGCAACACCCCCGGGGCGGAACATCATTCGGTAGCGGCTTCATCATTTCCGCCGACGGCTATGTGCTGACCAATCATCACGTCGTCGACGGGGCCAGCGAAGTCATCGTCCACCTGACTGATCGCCGCGAATTGAAGGCCAAGGTCATCGGCAGCGATCCGAACTCCGACATCGCCGTGCTGAAAGTCGACGCCAGCAATCTGCCAGTGCTTCGGCTCAGCGATTCGCGGAATCTGAAGCCGGGTCAGTGGGTCCTGGCAATCGGCTCGCCCTTCGGTTTCGATCACTCCGTGACAGCGGGTGTAGTCAGCGGTCTCGGGCGCCCCAGCCTGGACAGCTCACAACGCTACGTGCCTTTCATCCAGACCGATGTCGCGATAAATCGCGGCAATTCTGGCGGACCCTTGCTCAATACCAGCGGTGAAGTGGTCGGTATCAATTCGCAGATCTTCAGCAACTCCGGCGGCTACATGGGCGTCAGCTTCGCCATCCCGATCGAGGTGGCGATGAATGCGGTGCGCCAGATCCAGAAGACCGGTCGCGTGAGCCGCGGTCAGCTGGGCGTGCAGGTCGGCGACGTGCAGCGCGACCAGATAGCGGAACTCGGGCTGACCCGCGCCAGCGGCGCCTTCGTTGGCGCCGTGCAGAACGACAGCGCGGCCGCCAAGGCCGGAATTCGCGCCGGAGACGTGATCGTCGCCTTCAATGGCAAGGAAATAATCAATTCGTCCGAGCTTCCGCCGTTGGTCGGCGCCATGCCGCCGGGCAGCCGCGCCAACGTGAAGGTGCTGCGCAACGGCAAACCGCTCGACATCGTGGTGGTCTTGAGCACGCTCGACGAAGGCGTGGCCGGTAAGGCCGGATCGACACCAAAGGCCGCACCTGCGCCGACCGCGGACTTGAATGCGTTGGGCATCGTGGTCACCGAGCTGGATCCGGGGGCGCGGGCCAAGTTGGGGCTGGGCGCGAGTGAGGGCGTGCGCATCAGTCGCGTCGCCAGCCTGGCAGCGCGCCAGGCCGGTTTGGCTCCAGGCGATGTGATCCTGCAGGTCGGCAAGAATCCGATCGGCAGCACGGCCCAGTTCGAATCCGCGCTCAAGGGCATCAAATCAGGCGATCGCGTACGGCTGCTCGTGCGCAACGCCGAGAGCACCGGGCTGGTGACCATACCGGCCTCGTAAGGCGTCTAGTCGGCAGTGCCCCGGCCAGCCTGTTCAGGGCGGGCTGCGACCGGGGCCTGCTGTGTTCAGGGCCTGCTGCGTTCAGGGCTTGTGCGATAATGCCGTGTTCACATCATCAGACGGCCTCGTGCCGCCCCCATGCAGCACATCCGAAATTTTTCCATCATCGCCCACGTAGACCACGGCAAATCCACGCTTGCCGACCGGATCATCCAGATTTGCGGCGGCCTCGAAGCCCGCGAAATGGAAGCCCAGGTACTCGACTCCAACCCGATCGAGCGCGAACGCGGCATCACCATCAAGGCGCAGTCCGTCTCGCTGCCGTACAAGGCCAAGGACGGCCAGGTCTACCAGCTCAACTTCATCGACACTCCCGGCCATGTCGACTTCAGCTATGAAGTCTCGCGGTCGCTGGCGGCATGCGAAGGCGCCTTGCTGGTGGTCGACGCCGCGCAGGGCGTGGAGGCGCAGTCGGTCGCCAACTGCTACACGGCGGTGGAGCAGGGGCTGGAAGTAGTCCCGGTCATCAACAAGATCGACCTGCCGACCGCCGACATCGAAAAGGTCAAGAAGGAAATCGAAGCGGTGATCGGCATCCATGCCGACGACGCCGTGGCCATCAGCGCCAAGACCGGCTTGAACGTGATCGACGTGCTCGAAGCGATCGTGCATCGCATTCCGCCGCCGACACCGCGCGGCAGCGACCAGCTGCAAGCCCTGATCATCGACTCCTGGTTCGACAATTACCTGGGCGTGGTGTCCCTGGTGCGGGTCATGCAGGGCGAGATCAAGCCGGGCGACAAGATCCTGGTGATGACCACCGGCCGCGTGCACCAGGTCGATGCCGTCGGCGTGTTCACCCCCAAGCGTAAGGAACTGGCCAAGCTCGGCGCCGGCGAAGTGGGCTGGGTCAATGCCTCGATCAAGGACGTGCACGGCGCCCCGGTCGGCGACACGCTGACCCTGGCCGCCAACCCATCGACTGAGCCGTTGCCCGGTTTCCAGAAGATGCAGTCACGCGTGTTTGCCGGCTTGTTCCCGGTCGACGCCGAGGACTACCCGGCGCTGCGCGAGGCCCTGGAGAAGCTCAAGCTCAACGATGCCGCGCTGAATTTCGAGCCGGAAAGCTCGGAAGCCATGGGCTTCGGTTTCCGTTGCGGCTTCCTGGGCATGCTGCACATGGAGATCGTGCAGGAGCGCCTGGAGCGCGAATACGACCTCAACCTGATCAGCACCGCGCCGACCGTGATCTACGAGGTGCTGCAGACCGATGGCACCGTACTGCCGCTGGACAACCCGGCCAAGTTGCCGCCCCTGAACAAGATCCAGGAAATCCGGGAACCGATCATCCACGCCACCATCCTGACCCCGCCCGATTACGTCGGCGCGGTGATCAAGCTGTGCGAAGAGAAACGCGGCACCCAGCAGAGCATCAATTACCTGGGCAGCCAGGTGCAGATCAATTATGAGCTGCCGATGGCCGAAGTGGTCATGGACTTCTTCGACAAGCTCAAGTCGGTCTCGCGCGGCTATGCGTCGCTGGACTATCATTTCCTTCGTTTCGAGCCGGGGCCGTTCGTCCGCGTCGATGTGTTGATCAACGGCGACCGCGTGGACGCGATGTCGATGATCCTGCATCGCGCGCATTCCGATCGCCGGGGCCGCGAACTGTGCGAGAAGATGAAGGACCTGATTCCGCGGCAGATGTTCGACGTCGCCATCCAGGCCGCGGTCGGCGCCCAGATCATTTCGCGATCTACGGTCAAGGCCATGCGCAAGAACGTGCTGGCAAAATGCTACGGCGGCGACGCGACGCGCAAGAAGAAGTTGCTCGAGAAGCAGAAGAAGGGCAAGAAGCGTATGAAGCAGTTCGGCAAGGTCGAGATTCCGCAGGAAGCCTTCCTCGCCGTGCTGCAGTCCGACAGCAAGTAAGTTCCTCGATCCCAGGAAAGCACCCGTGAAATTCGACTTCGCCCTTATTCTGACCGTGCTCTCGGCCGTGACCGGCATCATCTGGCTGGTCGACCGGCTGTTCTTCTTCAAGAGCCGCGCGCTCATGGTCAGCGATGGCGAGGAAATCGCCGAACCGGCGGTCGTGGACTATGCCCGTTCGCTGTTCCCGGTATTGTTCTTCGTGCTGGTGTTGCGATCGTTCGTCGCCGAGCCGTTCCGCATCCCATCCGAGTCGATGATGCCGAACCTGCTGGTCGGCGATTTCATCTTGGTCAACAAGTTCGACTACGGCCTGCGCTTGCCGGTGCTCAACAAGAAGTTCCTCCAGATGAACGAGCCCAGGCGGGGCGATGTCGTGGTATTCCGCTACCCGGGGCGCGGCGATGGCGACCCGGAGAAGGGCACCGACTACATCAAGCGGATCGTCGGTTTGCCCGGCGACGTCATCGAGGTCAACGACGACCGCGTCTCCATCAACGGCCAGTGGCTCGCCTATGAACCGGCCGGCGTGTTTGTCGGCTCCGGGTCGGCGCTGGACGATACCGGCACCGATGTGGTCAAGGAAGGCTTGCCGGGCCGGCCCCACACGGTACTGAACGTGCCCGGCAGCCCGTTCGCACCCGGCTCCTGGGTGGTGCCCGAGGGGCACTATTTCGCCATGGGCGACAATCGGGACCATAGCGCCGACAGCCGCGACTGGGGCTTCGTGCCCGAGGCAAACCTGGTCGGGCGGGCTATGATCATCTGGCTGAACTGCGAGGGCTGGGTCTGTTCGAACGGTTTCGACTATTCGCGGATTGGCGATACCATCCGCTAGGGTGCGGCGTGCCTGGTCAACCAATCGGAAGCAAGGGGAAGGTCATGAGAGGGGAAGCTATGAAACGCAAGCAAAGCGGAATGACGCTGATCGGGTTTGTCATGGTTCTTGTAGTGGTCGGCATTTTTGCCTACATGGGCATGGTGATCGGCCCGGCCTATAGCGAGTACTACGGCGTGGTCAAGGCGATGAACTACGTTGCCGCTGGAGCGACGCCAAACGCGACGGATTTCACGCCTCTCAAGGCCGGCCTGGACCGCCAGTTCAACGTCGGCTACGTCGATTCGGTGTCTGGGAAAGATGCCAAGCTGGTCCGGGACAAGACCGGCAACCTGTTGACGATCGAATACGAAGTACGCAAGCCCTTCGTCTACAACATCGATTTCGTCATTAAGTACAACTACACCGTGCCCCTGGGAAGCAAGAGCGCCGGTGATTGAGGCCTTCTTCGGGCATTCGTTCCAGAACCCCGAGTTGCTGCGCCAGGCTTTGCGCCACCGCAGCGCCGGGGTTCCTCACAATGAACGGATGGAATTCCTCGGTGACGCGCTGGTCAACCTGATCATTGCCGAGGAGCTGCACCTGCGCTGGCCGAAGGCCGATGAGGGCGCGCTGACCCGGGCCCGGGCCAGCCTGGTTCGTGAATCGTCGCTGGCCGGCATTGCCCGGCGGTTGGGCCTGGGTGAAGTCATCCAGCTTGGCCCGGGCGAAAAGAAAAGCGGCGGACACCGTCGCGACTCGATACTGGCCGACGCGCTGGAGGCCGTCGTCGCGGCGATCCACCTGGACGCCGGCTTTGAAGCTTGCCGTTCCCTGGTCCTGCCGTGGTTCGAGCCGATGCTGGCCGACATTCCCGTGGGCAAAGTGGAAAAGGACGCGAAGACGAAGTTGCAGGAATGGCTGCAGGCCAGGCAGCTGAATCGACCCGAATACACATTGATGACGAGTAGCGGCGAAGAGCACGCTCGCGTTTTCATTGTCCGCTGCCGTACCGATGAACCCCCGTTCAGTGCCGATGGCGAAGGCAGTTCGCTGCGCGCGGCCGAACAAGCCGCCGCCGCCCTGGTGTTGGCGCAGATTGAGGTTTTGAAATGAGTGAGAGTTATCGTGCCGGCACCATTGCCGTCATCGGCCGTCCGAACGTCGGCAAATCGACGCTGATCAATTCGCTGGTCGGCGCGAAAGTCAGCATCGTGTCGCCGCGTCCGCAAACCACGCGCCATCGCCTGCTCGGCATCGCCACCTTCCCGACCGGCCAGCTGATGCTGGTCGACACGCCGGGCATCCATGGCAAGCAGACGCGAGCCATGAACCGTTACATGAATCGCGCCGCGCGCGGCGCGGTCTCCGACGTGGATGCCGCCATCCTGATGATCGAGGCCGGTCGCTGGCTGGAAGACGATGCACTGGCCTACGCAGCCCTGAAGGAATCGGGCGTGCCCTGCGTGCTGGTGATCAACAAGGTCGACAAGTTCGCCGACAAGACGATGCTGTTTCCCTTTATCGCCGAGGTCACTGCCGGCCGGGAATTCGCCTCGGTGCATCCGATCTCGGCGATGAAGCGCAAGGGTACCGAGACACTGGTCAAGACGCTGATCGCGATGATGCCGGAGTCGGAAGCCCACTACCCGGAAGACGAAATCACCGACAAGAGCCAGCGCTTCCTCGCCGGTGAACTGGTGCGCGAGCAATTGATGCTGCGCCTCGGCGACGAGCTGCCCTATTCGGCGACGGTGGAGATCGAGAAGTTCGAGGAGGACGGAGCGCTGCTACGCATCGCCGCGGTGATCTGGGTCGAACGCGAGAGCCAGAAGCCGATCGTGATCGGCAAGGGCGGCGAGCGCATGAAAGCGATTTCCACCGGCGCCCGGCTCGGCATGGAACGCTTGTTCGACCGCAAGGTATTCCTCGAAACCTGGTGCCGCGTACGCGAAGGCTGGTCGGACGACGAGGCCGCGCTGAGCCGTTTCGGCTACAAAGCGGACTGAGCATGCTCGTCCAGGCCCAGCAGGCCTTCGTCCTGCACGCGCGGCCCTGGCGCGAGACCAGCATGATCGTCGAGTTGCTGACGCGCGACCACGGTCGCGTCGGTGTGGTGGCGCGCGGCCTGATCGCTCCGAAGCGGCATCCGTTGCGAGCCGCGTTGCAACCGCTGCAGCTCATCCGCGTCGATTACCTGCCGCGTGGCGAGTTGGCGCGCCTGGTCCAGGCCGAGGCTCTCGACGTCGCCCCGCCGTTGACTGGCGACAGGCTGATGGCCGCCTTCTACGTCAACGAGCTGCTGCTCAAGTTGACCCCGAGAAACGACGCAGCGCAGCCCTTGTTCGACCTGTACGCGCGAGTTCGCCTGGAACTTCCGGCGACGACCAGCCTGTCATGGACCTTGCGTCGCTTCGAACGCGATCTGCTCGATGCGCTCGGCGTCGGCTTGCCCTGGGACGTAACCGCGGACGGCGAACAAGTGCAGCCGGCGCAGAAATATCGGCTCGATCCCGAAGTGGGCCCGGTACTGGAAACTCGCCGGATGGCCGACAGCATCAGCGGCGAAGCACTGCTCGCGCTGGCGGCGGACCAGATACCCGCGGCGCAACGCCTGGCCGAGCTGCGCAGGGCCCTGCGCCACGTGCTGGAAACCCATCTGGGCGCCGGCGGACTCCGCTCCTGGGGACTGCTCGACGAACTGGCCCGGGTCAGGCCGCGTCCTCACGGCTGAGCGTCGCGCCACTCCAGGGCATCGGTGGCGGCGAAGTCGAATCGGCGCAGGGCCGCCGCATCCATCGGCGTTTGCGCCAGCGCGTCCACGGTACGCGCCAGCCGTGCCGCGCCGACAAATCCGCAACTGGCCTTGAGCTTGTGCAACACGGCGCCGACGCCGCGCGCATCGCCGCTGCGTTGCGCCACCAGCAGCTGCTCGCGCATTTCCGGCAACTCGGCCAGGAAAAGCTTGCGCAAGGCCTGAAGTGCGCTGCGATTACCGCCGATAGCCGCCAGTGCCTGCGCCTCATCCCAGACCGGCAGCTTGCCCGGGCCCGGCTCCGGTTCCGGTGGAAACTCGGCCGGGTCGCCGAGCAGACGCCTGACCGTGGCTTGCAGTAACGCCATCGACACTGGTTTGAGCAGCACTTCGAGAAATCCGGCCGCGCACAAAGCGTCAAGCTCTTCCCGCGAAGCGCCCGCGGTCACCGCCAATGCCGGAGTGTCGGAGAGCTGGCGCAAGGCCCTGAGACATTGGCTACCGTCGCCATCGGGAAGATGCGCATCGATCAGCCACAAGCCATGCCGATGCTCGCGCGCGTGATCAATTGCCTGCGCGATATCGACGGCCATATCGACGTGCGCCGGCAGCGCGGCCAGGGCTTCGCTCATGAAGCTGCTGCTCACCGGATCGTCTTCCACCAGCAACAGGCGGGGCGGGTTGGCTGCGTGACTCATCAATGGCTCATTGAAAAACCGATTATCCTTGCAGCATGCGGATTAGCTCCGGTTCCTTCAAGTTGTTGCTCGCCATGGCACTTTGCTTCGCCTGGCCGGCGCAAGGCAAAGTGCTGACTGCCAGGATTGCCGCGGTGGAAACCGGCGCCGGCTCGCTCAAGGGCGTGCAATTGACCCTGGACTGGCCGGAAGGCGCAGCCGGGGGCAGCCTGCGCTTACGTGCCGACACGCTGGATTTTCCATCGATCTCCTACCGGGCCAGGAATATCGATTGGCAATGTCCGCTGGTGCGCGCGATCAACTCCGGTTGGGCCTGCGATGGACAAGTGCGCGCCGCCGGTTCGAAGCCGCATCGGTTGGCGCTGGTCTTTTCGCCGGAAGCAACGACGGCGAGCCTGGCCATTGGCAAGAGCCGAATCGACTATCTTAGCGTGGCCGCGCTTCCCGATCGCAACAGCGTGCACCTGGAAAAGGTCCCGGTCGCCTGGCTGAAGGCGTTCCTGGCGGGAATGTGGGCGGACGGTCGCTGGACCAGCGGCCAGATCAGCGGAAGCATCGATGTGCTCACTCCGAAGGCCGGCGCGTTCGAAGTCCGCAGTGATCTCGGTCTGGCCGATGTCAGCCTGGAAACGCCGGACGGCTTGCTGGCCGCTGCGGCGCTCAAGGGTCGCCTGCAATTGAATTATCGAGAGAAAGGGCCTGCGCAAAACGTCGACGCTCGATTCACCGTCAAGGGTGGCGAGCTGCTGTTCGATCGTTTCTACGCGGTCTTTCCGGGCACGCCGGTCGACATCCACGTGCTGGCCCGACGCAACGCCGGCGCGCCTTGGCAACTGCCGCAAATCCGCTGGCGTGACCCGGGCGTGTTGCTCGCCGATGGCACGGCGACGCTGGATGCGGCGTCCTCGGTGAGCGACCTGGATCTTGCTCTCGAATTCGACAACCTTGCCCTGGCGCGTGACCGCTATCTGAGCGGCTTCCTCGCGCCAGCCGGATTCTCCGGCCTGGTGCTCAGCGGCAAGCTCGATGCCGGGTTGCAGATGCGTGCCGGCGACCTGTCCGGCATGGAGGCCCGGTTCGGCAACGTCAACGCCGTTGACACCAAGGCGCGCTTCACCTTTGCCGGCATCGATGGCGATTTGCGCTGGACGCGGTCGGAAACGGCGTTCCCGAGCAAACTTGGCTGGCAAAGCGGGGCGCTGTTCGGAATCGGGCTTGGCCCCGCCAGCTATCCGTTCAACAGTTCCAATGGCGAGTTGCGTCTCGGTCAGGCAGTGGCCATCGAGGCATTGGACGGCCGCCTGGTCCTCGATCACTTGCGCTGGCAGGCGCCGCGAAAGGAAGCGGGCGCGAAGTTTCAGTTTGGCCTGACCATGGATTCGCTGGACCTGGCCAGCTTGTCGCAGCGACTGGGTTGGCCGCCGTTTACCGGGTCGATCGGCGGGAAGATTCCCTCGGCACGCTTCCAGGATGACATCCTGACCCTCGACGGCGGTCTCCAGATGAACCTGTTCGGCGGCAACATCAACCTGAAAGAGTTGTCGATGGAGCGGCCCTTCGGCGTGGCGCCGACGCTGGCGGCCGATGTGATCATCGAAGACATCGACCTGGAACCGATGACCAAGGTGTTCGGCTTCGGATCCATCACCGGCCGGCTTGATGGGCGCATCGCGCAGTTGCGCCTGGTCGATTGGTCGCCGGCCGCATTCGATGCCCGGCTGGAGACCGATCGCAACTGGAAGGGCAAGCGACGGATCAGCCAGCGCGCAGTCAACGATATTTCGAGCGTCGGCGGCAGCGGCCTGGTAGGCGGCCTGCAAACGCAGGCGCTGAAATTTTTCGATGATTTCGGCTACGAACGGATCGGTATTGGCTGCAAACTCAAGGATAACGTCTGCACCATGGACGGCATCAGTTCAGCCGGCGACGGCTATATCATCGTTGCAGGCGCCGGACTTCCGCGAATCCAAGTCGTCGGATTCCGGCGCAAGGTCGATTGGCCGACCCTGGTGTCCCGCCTGAAGGCGGCTACCGAGGGTCAGGCACCGGTTATTCAATAAGGAGAGTGGTATGCGCAAACTGAGGTCCCCGTTTCTCATCGCCAGCGCGTTGGTGCTTGCTGCCTGCGTCACGATCAATGTGTACTTCCCGGCCGCAGAGGCCCAGCAGGCGGCGGCCGAATTCGTCGACAAGGTGATCGGAGACGATCCGGCGCAGAAGGCCGCACCGGTCGAGCCGCCACAGGCGTCGATGCAGCCACGCTTCAACCTGATGTCGTTGATCATCAGTGACGCCCAGGCGCAATCGGTGGATATCACCATCCGCACGCCGGCGATCCAGGCCATTCAGGACCGCATGGCCACGCGCTTCCAGTCCTCGCTGCAGGTGCATTTCGACAGCGGCGCGCTCGGTTTCGGCAATGACGGCCTGATCGTCGTGCGCGAGGCAAGCAAGGTGCCGCTGAAGGATCGGGTCGGCGTCAACCAGTTGGTGGCCGAGGACAATCGCGACCGCAAGGCTGTCTATCGCGAGATTTCGGTCGCCAACGGTCATCCGGAATGGGAAGAGCAGATCCGCGAGACCTTCGCCAAGCAGTGGATCGCCAGTGCGCACAAGGGCTGGTGGTACCAGACGGCGGACGGCGCCTGGAAGCAGAAGTAGGCGGGCAGGCGACCCACACCGGGGGCCGCGGATTTGAGACAATCCGCGGCCCTTTTCCTTGCAGCGAAGCCGTGGCCCGTTCCCGAACCAAGATCAATCGCGAATTCGAAGTCGACATCAGCGACCTGTTGCATGACGGCCGCGGCGTCGGCCACGTCGACGGCAAGGCGGTGTTCGTCACCGGCGCGCTGCCTGGCGAGCGGGTCCGGGTCAAACAGACCGGACGCAACCGGAATTACGACGAAGGCGAAACTCTCGAAGTGCTGGTCCCATCGCCCGATCGGGTCGTGCCGCGCTGCGCGCACTTCGGCGTTTGCTCGGGCTGCGTGTTGCAGCACCTGGACCAGGACAAGCAGATTGCCGCCAAGCAGCACGTGCTGCTGGAGAACCTGACGCGCCTGGGCCATGTCGAAGCGGCTACGGTGCTCGAACCCCTGGTCGACGCTGCCTGGGGTTATCGGCGCAAGGGCCGCTTCTCGGTGCGCTTCGTCGAAAAGAAGGGCCGCACGGTCATCGGTTTTCGCGAGTTGAATCCGCGCTTCGTGGCCGAGCTCAGCCATTGCCACACCATCATTCCCGAACTCGGCGGGCGCATCACCGAACTCGCGGCGCTGGTCGATTCGCTGGATGGCAAACGCAGCATTCCACAAATCGAATTCATTGCCGGCGACGGCCCGGTGGCCTTGATCTTCCGCCACCTCGAGCCGCTCGGTACCGAGGACACGCAGCGCCTGGTGGACTTCGCCAAGGGTTCCGGCTTCGCCATCTTCCTGCAACCTGGCGGCGTCGAGTCCGTGCAACCGCTGTGGCCGGAACACATCGAGCTGAGCTTCGCCATTCCCGAGTTCGACCTGTCGCTGGCGTTTCGTCCGCTCGATTTCATCCAGGTCAATGCCGGCCTCAACCAGAAGATGATTGCCCGCGCGCTGCAGCTTCTCGACCCGCAGCCAGGGGATCGGGTGCTCGACCTGTTCTGCGGCCTCGGAAATTTCACCTTGCCGCTCGCGCGTAAGGCGGGGCAGGTGGTGGGCGTGGAAGGCGATGCCGGCCTGATCGCCCGCGCGCGCGAAAACGCCGAACGAAACCAGCTGTCGAACGTGGAGTTCCATGCCGCGGACCTGGCCAAGGACTTGTCCACGGAGCCATGGATGAAGCAGGGTTTCGACAAACTGCTGATCGATCCGCCACGCGCAGGGGCGGCCGAAGTCCTGGCGCAACTGCCCCTGAAAGGCGTCCGGCGTATCGTCTACGTGTCCTGCCACCCCGGATCCCTGGCGCGCGATGCCGGCTTCCTGGTGCGGGAGCGAGGCTACAAGCTGGTGGCTGCCGGCGCGATGGACATGTTCCCGCACACGGCGCATGTCGAGTCGATCGCGCTATTCGAGAAGTGAACGCGACCGGAGGTCGGCGATGGGCATCGAGATTGAACGCAAGTTCCTGGTAAGCAGCGATGGCTGGAGGAGCGTCGCGCACCAGAGCGTGCGCATGACGCAAGGCTATTTGAACGACGTGCAGGCCGTGGCCCAGGGGCGCGAACATTGCTCGGTGCGTATCCGCATCGCCGGCCAGCAGGCATTCCTGAATATCAAGTCACGGGCGATCGGCCCGAGCCGCCAGGAATTCGAGTATCCGTTGCCGCTGGATGATGCACGCGCCCTGATGAACCTGTGCGCCGCCGGGCGAATCGACAAGATTCGCCATCTCGTACGCAGGGGAAGTCATCTGTGGGAGGTGGATGAATTCCTCGGAGACAATTTCGGATTGATCCTGGCCGAGATCGAACTTTCGGCCATCGATGAGCCGTTCGTCACTCCGGACTGGGCCGGAAAAGAGGTCACCGAGCTGCCGCGGTATTACAATCTTGCGTTGGCCGAGCACCCGTTCAAGCACTGGACCGACCTGGAGAAATCGTGATGTTGGTGATTGGAATCGCCGGAAAGGAATTGGCCGCCAATGAGCGCGCCTGGCTGCAGCATCCAGCTTGCGCCGGCGTCATTCTGTTCACGCGCAACTTCGCGTCGAAGACACAAGTCGCCGAGCTGACCCAGGCCATTCGTGTAGCCGCAGCGCGCCCGCAGCTGATTTGCGTCGACCAGGAAGGCGGCCGCGTGCAGCGCTTCCGTGATGGCTACGCCCAGCTGCCGCCGCTGGAAAACTTCGGCGCAATCTATCGGCGCGACGCGGACGCCGCCCTCAAGCTCGCCGAGGACCATGCCTGGCTGATGGCCAGCGAGATCCGCGCGACCGGTGTCGACCTGAGCTTCGCGCCCGTGGTCGACCTGGGGCGCGGCAACCGCGCCATCGGCAATCGTGCGTTCGATGCCGATCCAGAAATCGTCGCGCAATTCACCCGGGCTTATGTGCGGGGCATGCACTCGGCCGGCATGGCTGCCACGCTCAAGCATTTTCCCGGCCACGGTTCGGTGCTGGAAGACACGCATTTCGATGACGCTGTCGATCCGCGACCACTGGAAACCCTGCGCCGCGAGGACCTGGTGCCGTTTGCGGCCGGAATCGAAGCCGGTGCCGACGCGGTGATGATGGCGCACGTGAGGTATCCCGCCGTGGCGCCCGAGCCGGCCGGCTATTCGCCGCGCTGGATGAAGGAAATCCTGCGCCGGGAAATGGGTTTCCGCGGCGTCATCTTCAGCGACGATATCGGCATGGCTGCCGCGGAATCGGCCGGCGGCGTGGCCGCGCGCATCGATGCCCACCTGGACGCCGGCTGCGATGTGGTCCTGGTGTGTCCTCCGGCCCTGGTCGATGACTCGCTGGCTGCAATGGACCGTCGTCCCGCCTCGAATACGGCGGGCCTGATCTCCCTGATCGGACGCGGTGCCTGCGGCTGGGACGGACTGCTGGCCGAAGCGCGTTACGATGGGGTCCGGGCGGCCCTGACCGGCCCCGACTTCGTGGTGAGCTGAGATGCCCAACAATCTTGCGGTGGCCCTGCAAAATTCGGATTGCCTGTTCGATGAGACTGAAATCGATCGCGCCATCACGCGCATCGCCGTCGACATCCGCAATGATTACGCTGGCGCCCGACCGGTCTATCTCACGCTGATGCATGGCGGTATGTTGTTCGCGTCCCGGCTTTCGTTGCGAGTCGGCATCGACCTGGAGTTCGACTACCTGCATGCCACGCGTTATCACGGCGCGCTCGTTGGCTCGGGACTGGCCTGGCTGCATCGCCCGGCAACCCCGCTGGAAGGGCGGCGGGTGTTGATCGCCGACGACATCCTGGACGAGGGCCATACGCTAAAGGCCGTGCGCAACTGGTGCGAGGACCAGGGCGCCGCGGATGTGCGGATTGCCGTGCTCTGCGTCAAGAAGCACGAGCGCCGGGTCGAGGACATCGACGCCGACTACATCGCGCTGGAAGTGCCCGACCGTTATGTCTATGGCTACGGCATGGATTACCACGAGCAAGGCCGCAACCTCCCGGGGATCTACGCGCTTGCCCATTGACCTGGCCATCATCGGCGGCACCGGCCTGTATGCGCTGGCGGCGTTGGAGAACGAGCAGTCCTTCGAAGGCGACACCATCTACGGCCGGCCGTCGGCGCCAGTGCGGGTCGGCACCATCGCCGGCCGTCGCGTCGCCTTCCTGGCCCGGCATGGGGAAGGCCACTCCGTGCCGCCGCACCGGGTCAATTACCGCGCCAACTTGCGCCGGCTGGTCGATCTCGGCGTCTCGCGTGTGCTCGCGATCAATGCCGTCGGCGGCATTACCGAGCGTTTCGGCCCGCGCGTGGTCGCCGTGCCGGATCAGATCATCGATTACACCTGGGGCCGTATCAGCACCATCTGCGAAGAGCCCGGAACCCCCGTAGTGCACGTGGATTTTGCCGAGCCCTATACCGAAAGCCTGCGCCAGGCCGTGTTGCGCGCCGCAGCAAAGGCTGCGCTTCCGCTGGTCGATGGTGGCTGCTACGGCGCCACGCAGGGGCCGCGTCTGGAGTCGCGCGCCGAAGTCGCCCGCCTGCGCCGCGACGGCTGCGACCTGGTCGGCATGACCGGAATGCCCGAGGCGGGCCTGGCGCGCGAGTTGGGCCTGGACTACGCCTGCCTGGCGCTGGTTGCCAACTGGGCAGCCGGTTGTGGCGCCGGTGCCGACGCCGGGCCGGCCGCGGAAATCACCATGGCCGAGGTCCTGGCCAACGTCGAGGCCGCCACCGCCCCCTTGCCGCGCCTGCTGGAAGCCTTGCTCGCTGATTGAGCCGCGGGTGATTGTCAAGTGTTTTTTGCTTGTACATAATCAGGCCGCGCACGTGACCGATGACACCCTGAGGCCGTCGCATTCCGTTCGATTGTCAGTCGAGGTAGCAAATGAGCAACGGCACAGTAAAGTGGTTCAACGACGCCAAGGGCTTTGGCTTCATCTCTCCGGAAGACGGCAGCGAAGACATCTTCGTCCACTTTTCCGCGATCGCTTCCACCGGCTTTCGTTCTCTCAAGGAAGGCCAGCACGTGAGTTTTGAAGTGGTGCAGGGTCCCAAGGGAAAGCAGGCAGCGAACGTTTCCCCGGTTTGATTCATCGATCATGGCTGTTGAGGCGAGAGCCCCGCTTCGGCGGGGCTTCTTTCTTCTGGATGCGCCCGCGCGCGCTGGTGCTTGCCGGTAGTAAGCTGGATGCCACTGCGGCCGCCTGGAAGTGGCAATGCCTGATTCGGTGTCAGATCGCGCTGCTCGTTCGAGCCTGTGGATCGGCGGCGTGCTGCTGGTGCTGGCTTTACTGGGAGGCTGGTTCTTCATCGGCTTCGTTAGCCAGACCGGCGACCGGCTGGAGCGTCAACGAGTGCAATCGCTGGCTGGCACCGCCGCCGCCATGCTCGATCCCGAGCAGGTCGCGGCGTTGCGCGGACGCCCGGACGATGCTGGCACGGCGGCTTTCGAAGCGGTGCGCTCGCAGCTCAAACGCCTGCATGCAGCCAATCCGGATTTCCGCTTCGTCTACCTGATGCGTCCCGTAGCGGACAAGCCCGATCAACCGGTGTTCCTGGCCGATGCCGAGCCTGTCGATTCGCCCGACTACTCGGCGCCGGGCGATGTCTATGATGGTCCGTCGACGGTCCTTCTGCGCGCCTACCGCTCCGGCCTGCCGGCGTTCGAGGAGCCGGCGCACGACCGTTGGGGCTACTGGGTAACCAGTCTTGCGCCGATCAAGAACCCGCGGACCGGCGCAGTGGTTGCTGTGCTCGGCATGGATATCAACGCCGATTCCTGGATTGCCAACATCGAGCGCTACCGGGCGTTCGCCTTCGTCATCACCAGCCTCCTGGTCGCGCTGGTGTTGCTGTTCACGCTCGGCCTGCAACTGCAGAACAAGTTCGCGGCGCGGGAAGCGCTGGCGCAGAAGCGGCTCGAGGAGCGGCTACGCGAGCTGTCGGCCACCGACGGACTGACGATGGTGGCGAATCGACGCACCTTCGACGAAGTGATAGAACGAGAGTGGCATCGGGCGATGCGCACTCACGAGCCGCTGTCGCTGCTCATGGCCGACATCGACTTGTTCAAGCCCTACAACGACATTTACGGCCACATCGCCGGCGACCATTGCCTGCAGCAGGTCGCCGCGGCTATCAGCGATTGCGCCAAACGTAGCGGCGACCTCGTGGCCCGCTACGGTGGCGAGGAGTTCGCGGTGATCCTGCCGCGGACTGATGAGGCGGCGGCGCGCGAGATTGCCGAGAAGATCCGCGAGCGCGTCGAGGCGCTGGCGATCGCACATGCCGGAAACCCGAAATCCGGACGCGTCACCATCAGCCTGGGGATATCGACGCGCGTACCACCACAGGCAGCCGATTTTGTCGGCCTGATGGAAAGCGCGGACCAGGCGCTCTATCGCGCCAAGGAAGGCGGACGCAACGCGGTTGCGTCCTGAGGCGCGGTCCGTCTTGCCCTGATGCGTCCTCTTGTCTTGTCGAGTAGGCTAAAGCCCGGGCAGGGCGGCGGAGGCAGGGCATGTCTGCAAGCAAATCGACCACCACGTACCGGCACCGACTGCCGGTGCGGGTCATGCATTGGATCAACGTCGTCTGCCTGTTTGTCCTGTTGATGAGCGGGCTGCAGATATTCAATGCCCATCCGGCGTTGTATTGGGGCCACGACTCCGATTTCGCGGCGCCGGCCCTTTCGCTGACCGGCAGGCCCGGCGCCGACGGCCAGCTGCACGGCAAGACCCAGATAGGAAAGTTTCATTTCGACACGACCGGCGTGCTCGGCGTTTCGGAAAACATGCAGGGCGTCCCGAGCAAGCGCGCCTTCCCGATGTGGTCGACCATCCCCGGACCGAAGAACCTGGCCGACGGACGCCGCTGGCATTTCTTTTTTGCCTGGCTGTTCGTGATCAATGGACTCGCCTACTGGTTGTGGTCCTGGCGCGCGAAACATCTGAGCCAGGACCTGGTTCCCACGCGCAGCGATTGGCGCGGCATCGGCAAATCGATTTTGGACCACGCGCGCTTCAGGCACCCGAGCGGCGTCGAGGCGACGCGCTACAACGTGCTGCAGAAGCTGGCGTACCTGGCGGTGATTTTCATCCTTGCGCCGGGCATCGTCTTGATGGGCCTGGCCATGTCGCCGCAGCTGGATTCGGTCCTGGGCTGGATGGTCGATCTGGTTGGCGGCCGGCAGTCGGCGCGCACCTGGCACTTCATCATCGCCTTCGCCTTCGTGGCCTTCATCCTGATCCACGTGTTCATGGTGCTGGTGAGCGGCCCGGTCAATCAGATCCGTTCGATAATCACCGGGCGCTATCGAATACACGATGCGTCGGCGGCAACGCAGGCAGGAGACGACCATGTCGAAAAATGACCGTCGGCGATTCCTCGAGAAGTTGGCCTGGGCCAGCGGAGCGGTGTTGCTTGGCGGCTGCGATCGGCTGAACGAAAGCGACTCGTTCAAATCGCTGCTGGCCAAGGCCGATGCGCCCACCGACTTCGCGATGCACGCGCTGACACCGGAAGACGCGCTGGCGCAGGAGTTCACCGAGGCCGACCTGTCCCCGGTCTTCAAGGCCAACGGTTCGACCAATCCGCAGACGCCGGAATACCTGGCGATGGCAGCGAACAATTTCGCCGACTATCGATTGCGGGTCGGCGGGCTGGTCGATACGCCCTTGAGTCTGAGCCTGGAGCAACTGCGCGCCATGCCCTCGCGCACGCAGATCACCCGCCACGATTGTGTCGAGGGCTGGAGCTGCATCGGTAAATGGAAAGGCACGCCGCTGGGCAAAGTGCTCGATCTCGCCGGACCGCACGCCAACGCCCGGTACGTCATGTTCCACTGCGCAGACAGCCTGGACCGGGACGAGTCCCGCTACTACGAAAGCATCTACCTGTCCGAGGCCTACCACCCGCAAAGCATCCTGGCCTACGACATGAACGATGCCGTGCTCGACATCCCGCATGGCGCGCCGCTCAGGGTTCGGCTGGAACGCAAGCTCGGCTACAAGATGGCCAAGTACATCGTTGGCATCGATCTGCTGGAGTCGATGACCGGGCAGGGCAGCGGCAAGGGCGGCTACTGGGAGGACCGCGGCTACCAGTGGCACGGCGCCATCTGATCGCCTTGCATCGTTGACCTTGGTGAAAGGGCCATGCACCATCCCTCATGACCGAGGGCAGCGCCATGAGTGAGAAGAAGCCGACAAAGATTCGACGCGAACCGATGTCGCGCGTGGATACGGCCTGGCTGCGCATGGAGCGGGCCACCAACCTGATGATGATCACCAGCGTGATGATGTTCGAGGAGTCGATGAACCTCGACAAGCTCAAGCGCGTGGTCAAACAACGCTTCCTGGCCTATCCGCGGTTCCGGCAGAAGGTCGTGGACACGCCGGCCGGCGCCTGGTGGGAAGAAGATGCCGACTTCGACCTTGACTGGCATGTCCGGTTGTCGGCGCTGCCGGGCCGCGGCGGCAAACGCGAGCTGGAGCGCTACGTCAGCCAGCAGGCGTCGACGCCGCTGGACAAGACCAAGCCGCTTTGGCAGTTCCACCTGATCGAAAAATACGACGGCGGCTCGGCGCTGGTCACCCGCATCCACCATTGCTACGCCGATGGCATGGCGTTGGTGCAGGTGATGCTGTCGATGACCGACACCTCGCGCGAAGCGAAGAAAGGCAGCGACCTGTCGAAAGCCTGGCTCAATGGCGATGGTCAGCAGGTGGCCAAGCGCGTCGGCGCCATCGATCGCTACATGAAATTGGGCGGGCAGGTGCTGGAGAAAGGGCTGGATTTCTACCGCGATCCGGGCCTGGCTACGGTCGTTGCCAAGGAGGGTGGGGAAATTGCCCGCGAACTCGCCGTTGCGCTGTCGCTCAGCGATGACCCGGACACCATTCTTCGCGGCCGGCTCGGCGTCAGCAAGCGTGTGGCCTGGGCCGAGCCGCTGGCGCTGGAGGAGGTCAAGGCCATCGGTCGCGCCTTCGACTGCACGGTCAACGATGTGTTGATGGCCTCGGCAGCCGGCGCCCTGCGCGGCTACATGATCGACCGGGGCGAAAGCGTCGAGGGCGTGACCTTGCGCGCCACGGTTCCGGTCAACCTGCGGCCGCTGGAACACGCCAAGAAGCTGGGCAATCACTTCGGCCTGGTCTTTCTGGAATTGCCGGTGGGCGAAGACAATCCGGTGCGCCGGCTCGAGCGCGTGGCCGACTGCATGCGACAGTTGAAGACTTCCAGGCAGGCCATTGTTTCTTATGGGCTGTTGGCCGCGCTTGGCATGGCGCCTGCGGCCTTGCAACGCACCTTCCTCGAGCTGTTCAGCCGCAAGGCAACGGCAGTGGCAACCAACGTCCCGGGCCCGCAGATGCCGCTTTACCTGGCTGGCTGCACAGTCAGCGACATGATGTTCTGGGTGCCGCAGACCGGCTCGATCGGCGTCGGCATTTCGATCCTGAGTTACAACGGCGAGGTCCATTTCGGCCTGATCGGCGATGCCAAGCTGGTGCCCGACCCCGATGCAATCATCCAGCGCTTTCGCCCCGAGTTCGAGAAGCTGCTCTACCTGGCCCTGATGGGTGACTGGAACGACACCATCGTTGCCGAGGATGCGCTGGCCATGATGGCCGATTGATTCGCCAGCCCGGGCAGGGACGGCGCGCATCCAATCGCCCGCCCCGATCCTCTTATCCGTACCGAGGAGACCTCCATTGAATGCTTGCGATATTCCCGGCCTGGGGCTGCGCGTGGCGCCGGACCAGGTGCCCGATCCCGAACAGGACCTGTCGGTTGCGCAGGATCGTGGCGAAGCTGTGTTGGCCGGAGGGTGCTTCTGGTGCACCGAAGCCATCTTCACGCGGCTCGAGGGCGTGCGCGAAGTGCAACCCGGCTATGCCGGTGGCGCGGCTGATGCGGCCAACTACAAGGCAGTTTGCAGCGGCAACACCGGCCACGCCGAAGTCATCCGCGTGGTCTACGACCCGCAGAAAATCAGTTATGGCGCCTTGCTCAAGGTATTTTTCGCCGTCGCGCACGATCCCACCCAGAAGGACCGGCAGGGTAACGACGTCGGCACCCAATACCGCTCGGCCGTGTTTCCAGTCGACGATGCCCAGCGCGAAGTCGCCGCCGCATACATCCGCCAGCTCGATACGTCCGGCGCCTTTCTTTCGCCAATCGCCACCACCATCGAACCGCTGGAAGCCTTCTTCGTTGCCGAGAGTTACCACCACAACTACGCCGAGCTCAACCCCGGCCAGTCCTACATCCAATTCGTCTCGATGCCGAAGGTCGACAAACTCGAGAACTATTTCCCCACCAAACTAAAATCCGACTAACCCGCTCCCCTGTTGGAGCGGCTGACCAGACATTCGTCTGTTAGAAGCCAGCCGCGATGCCCCGCAAGAAAAAAACCGCCTTCCGGCGGTTTTCCCCCGCTCAATCAGCGGGAATCTCTTTCCTCTCAGCACCTGAGCAGACACAAATACGTCTCGAGCAAGCGGCAAGGACTACCCGTCCGAACGGGCCTCGGCAAGCAATTGGCGAACGATGTCCTGCTGGGCCGGCAGGAACTCGATGCCGGCGTGGCCGTCGCCCAGGCGCACGACGCGGCCATCCAGATCGATGGTCTGACCGCCCTCGAGCTGGAAACACAGGTGGACTGGCGTGCCGGGAGTGATGTCGTCGCGTAGCGACCAGTCCAGGCAGGTCCCGCCCTCGGACAGATCGATGGTTGCCGTCACCGGCGCGGGCCCGCCCGGCGACACCGCGACCAGCAGCGCAACCCGCCTGCGAGCATGTCTCCGATGATCCGTCATATTCCCGTCCCTTGTGGGAGCGGCTTTAGCCGCGAAGCCTTTCGCGAACTGTATCGCGGCTGAAGCCGCTCCTACAGCTATTTCATCGTCGGCATGCTGAATTCGGCGCCGGCGCGGATGCCGGTCGGCCAGCGCGCGGTGATGGTTTTCATCCGCGTATAGAAGCGGATGCCATCAGGCCCATGCATGTGCAGCGGTCCGAACAGGGAGCGTTTCCAGCCGCCAAAACTGTGGAAGGCCATCGGTACCGGGATCGGAACGTTGATGCCGACCATGCCGACTTGCACGTTGTGCGCGTACTGGCGCGCACAATCGCCGTCGCGGGTGAAGATTGCCGTGCCGTTGCCGTATTCGTGTTCGTTGACCAATTCGAGCGCTTCGGCGAAGTCGTTCGCACGGACGATGCACACGACCGGGCCGAAGATCTCCTCGCGATAAATGCGCATGCCGGCGCCGACGCGGTCGAACAGGCAGCCGCCCAGGTAGAAGCCCTGGTCGTGGCCGTCGACTTTCAACCCGCGTCCGTCGACCACCAGTTGCGCGCCCTCGGCCACGCCCAGGTCGACATAACCCCTGACCTTGTCGCGATGCTCACCAGTGACCAGCGGCCCCATGTCCGGATTGCCTTCATGGCCGGGCCCGATGCGCAGTCCTTCCACCATCGGCTTGAGCTTGGCGATCAGCGCGTCGGCGGTGGCATCGCCCACGCATACGGCGACAGAGATCGCCATGCAGCGTTCGCCGGCCGAGCCGTAGCCGGCACCGAGCAAGGCGTTGGCCGCCTGGTCCAGGTCCGCGTCAGGCATCACCACCATATGGTTCTTGGCGCCGCCGAGCGCCTGCACGCGCTTGCCGGCGGCTGAGCCACGGGCATAGATGTACTCGGCGATCGGCGTGGAGCCGACAAAACTCACCGCCTGGACGCGCGGGTCGTCGAGCAGGACATCGACCGCTTCCTTGTCGCCATGCACGACGTTGAACACCCCGTCAGGCAATCCGGCCTGCTGGAGCAGACGCGCCAATAACATGGGCGGCGTTGGGTCACGTTCGGAAGGCTTGAGCACGAACGTGTTGCCGCAGGCCAGGGCGATGGGAAACATCCACATCGGCACCATGCATGGGAAGTTGAATGGCGTGATGCCGGCGACCACGCCGAGCGGCGAGTACTCGCTATAGCTGTCGACGCCACTGCCGACATTCATCGAATGCTCGCCCTTGAGCAGGTGCGGAATGCCGCAGGCGAACTCCACCACTTCGATGCCGCGGGTCACCTCGCCGCGGGCGTCGGAAAACACCTTGCCATGTTCGGCGGTGATGGCACGAGCGATCTCGTCCGCGTGCTGTTCCAGCAGTTCCTTGAACTTGAACAGCACCCGCGCGCGGTTAAGCGGCGTAATTGCCGCCCAGGCCGGGAACGCCGCCTGGGCCGAAGCGATGGCCGCTTCCACTTCAGCCTTGGACGCGAGCGGCACACGACCGGAAACCGCCCCCGTTGCCGGGTTGAAAACCTCGCCGAAACGCCCGCCGACGCCGGCCACGTCCTGGCCGTGAACGAAATGGGCGAGCGTCAATGGCGTGGACGTCATGGTTTTACCTCTCTTGTAGGAGCGGCGATGCTGTTCGCGAAGAGCATCGCGGCTGAAGCCGCTCCTACAGTTTCCTGCTCAGGCGATAGCTTGGGCGGCGGGGACGTAGTCGTAGCCCAGGTCGCGGGCGACGGCTTCGTAGGTGACCTTGCCCTCGTGGATGTTCAGGCCGTTCATCAGGTGCGGATCGTCGAGCAAGGCCTGCTTGTAGCCCTTGTTCGCCAACTGCACGGCGAAGGGCAGGGTGGCGTTGGTCAGTGCGAAGGTGGACGTGCGCGCAACGCCGCCGGGCATGTTGGCTACGCAGTAATGGATGACGCCGTCGACCTCGTAGGTCGGGTTCTGGTGCGTGGTGGCTTTGCTCGTTTCGAAGCAACCGCCCTGGTCGATGGCCACGTCCACCAATACCGAGCCCGGGCGCATCAGCTTGAGCTGTTCGCGCGAGATCAGCTTGGGCGCCGCGGCGCCCGGCACCAACACGGCGCCGATCACCAGGTCGGCCGTCGGCAGGCGCTCTTCGATCGCATCATGCGTGGAATAGATCGTGGTCAGTCGATCGCCGTACAACTCGTCCAGTTCCTTCAGACGCGTCAGCGAACGATCCAGGATGGTGACGTCGGCGTTCATGCCCATCGCCATGCGCGCGGCATTGATGCCGACCACGCCGCCGCCGATCACCAGCACTTCTGCCGGCTTCACGCCGGGAACGCCACCGAGCAACACGCCCGAGCCGCCCTGCGCTTTTTCCAGCGCGTGCGCGCCAGCCTGGATCGACATGCGCCCGGCCACTTCGCTCATCGGCGCCAGCAGCGGCAGGCCGCCGTTGCGGTCGGTGACGGTCTCGTAGGCAATCGCGGTGCAGCCCGATGCGATCAGCGCCTTGGTCTGTTCCGGATCCGGCGCCAGGTGCAAGTAGGTGTACAACACCTGGCCCTTGCGCAGCATCTTGCACTCGTTCGGCTGCGGCTCCTTGACCTTGATGATCATGTCGGCGCGGGCAAAGATTTCTTCCGCCGAATCGACGATTTCCGCACCGCACTTCTGGTACATCTCGTTGGTCAGTCCAATCGACTTGCCGCCGTCGCGCTGCACGATCACCTTGTGGCCGTTGGCAACCAGTTCGCGGGCGCCGGCCGGGGTCAGGCCGATGCGGTATTCGTGATTCTTGATCTCTTTCGGGACGCCGATAAGCATGGGGGTGCCCTCCCGGGGCATGAACTTCGTTGGTGTTTGCAATCCAGGCCGTTCGGCCAGCCGCCCATTGTACTAAACGGGTCGCTCCCGGCATCCTGCCTCCCGCGACATTAGTACATCCATGTACGTCGTCGCTCTCAGGCGGTCTCGCGGATCGCCTCGGCCAGCCGGCCGAAGATCTGGTCGACGTGGTTGCGCTCCAGGATCAGCGGCGGCGACAGGGCGATGACGTCGCCGGTGGTGCGGATCATCAGCTCCTTCTCGTGGAAGGCCTTGGTGAACACGTCGAAGGCCCGCGCGCCCGGCTTGCCATCGCGGGGGGCCAGTTCAATCGCGCCGATCAGGCCGAAATTGCGGATGTCGATGACATTGGGCAGGTCCTTCAGGCTGTGGATCGCGTCCTCCCAATACTGGCCGAGCTCGATGGCCTTCTCGAACAGATTTTCCTCAGCGTAGGTATCCAGGGTCGCCAGCGCGGCGGCGCAGGCCAGGGGATGGCCGGAATAGGTGTAGCCGTGGAACAGGTCGATCATCGCCTCGGGGCCTTGCATGAAGGCGTCATGGACCTGGTTTGAAACAAACACCGCGCCCATCGGCACGCTGCCGTTGGTCAGGCCCTTGGCCGCGGTCATCAGGTCCGGGGTGACATCGAACCGTTGCGCGGCGAACGCCTTGCCGACGCGGCCGAAGCCGGTGATCACCTCGTCGAAGATCAGCAGGATGCCGTGCTTGTCGCAGATCTCGCGCAGGCGCTTGAGGTAGCCCTCCGGCGGCAGCACCACGCCCGCCGATCCGGAAATCGGTTCGACGATGACCGCGGCGATGGTCGAGGCATCGTGCAGTTGCACCAGGCGTTCGAGGTCTTCGGCCAGTTCCACGCCCTGCTGCGGCAGCCCGCGCGAAAACGCGTTGCGCGACAGGTCCAGCGTGTGGCGCATATGGTCCACACCGGGCAGCAGCGGGCCGTAGTACTTGCGATTATTGACCATGCCGCCGACCGACATGCCGCCGAAACCGACGCCGTGATAGGCCTTTTCACGGCCGATCAGTCGGGTACGCTGGCCTTCGCCGCGACTGCGCTGATACGCGAGCGCAATTTTCAGCGCCGTGTCCACCGACTCGGAGCCGGAATTGGTGAAGAACACATGCTTGAGCGGATCCGGGGCAATCGCCGCCAGGCGCTCGGCAAGTACGAAGGGCAGCGGATGGCCCATCTGGAAGGTCGGGGCAAAATCCATGGTCGCGATCTGCCGACTGACCGCTTCTATGATGCGCGGCCGGGCGTGCCCGGCATTGCAGCACCAAAGGCCGCCGGTGCCGTCGAGGATTTCGCGGCCGTCGGTGGTCCGATAGTGCATGCCGGCGGCGCTGGCGAGCATACGCGGGTGCTTCTTGAACTGGCGATTGGCGCTGAATGGCATCCAGAAGGCGTCCATGTGCTCCGGTTGCGTGGTGGCCTGGGCCTGGTACGCGTCGCCGAAGGCGGCAATTTCTGGGGTCTGCTCTGCGGCGGGGGGAGTCATGGGGGAGATCCGTCTATCTGATCGGTGATCGGCTAAAAACTAACAGCGTTGAATAAAATTTACAACTGTAACGCTTTGTGCGAATAATTGACCGAGTTTGCGGGCAGTGTTAAATATTCCGCATCACCAAAACCAGGCTGAATATGGATATCGGCTCCCGTCTCCACAAGGTGCGCACCAGCAAGGGTCTGAGTCAGCGCGAGCTGGCCAAACGCGTGGGCGTAACCAATAGCACGATCTCGCTTATCGAGCAGAACAAAGTCAGTCCGTCGGTGGGCTCGCTGAAGAAAGTACTCGATGGCATTCCCATTTCGCTCGCCGACTTTTTCACCCTGGACCTTGCCGGTGACGTGTCCGACGGTCCCTATTACGGCGCCGAGGATTTGCCGGATGTCGGCAACAACGACATTCACTATTTCCTGGTCGGCAAGCGTCGCGGCAATCGACAGATGTGCATCCTGCGCGAAGTGATGCCGCCCGGCACCGACACCGGCGAGACCTGTCTGAGCCACGATGGCGAGGAGGGCGGGGTGATCGTGCAAGGCCAGGTGGAAATCACCGTGGGCGATCGCGTCAAGGTGCTCGGCCCGGGCGAAGCCTACTATTTCGAGAGCCGCACGCCGCATCGTTTCCGAAACGTCGGCAATGACGAAGCGATCATTGTCAGCGCCAACACGCCGGCGACCTTTTAGCGATGGGCAAGCCGCAGACCCGGGAAGAGTGGCAGGCCCGCGCGCAGGCGCTGCAGATTCGCAGCCAGGCGTTCATCGATGGTCGTTATGTCGACGCGGCTTCGGGAAAGACATTTGACTGCATCAGTCCGATCGACGGGCGGGTGCTTTGTGCGGTCGCAGAGTGCGAATCACAGGACGTTGAGTTGGCGGTGGTCGCTGCGCGACGGGCGTTCGAAGGCGGTCATTGGTCTGAAAGCAGCCCAGCGCACCGCAAGCGCACGCTGATCAAGCTCGCGCAACTCATCGAGCAGCACGGTGAAGAACTGGCGCTGCTCGAATCGCTGGACATGGGCAAGCCGGTCGACGATGCCTTGAGCGTGGATGTCGGCGCCACCATTCGTTGCATGAATTGGACCGGCGAGGCGATCGACAAGGTATACGACCAGATCGCGCCGACCGGCCATGACGAGCTGGGCATGATCACCCACGAACCGCTCGGCGTGATCGCCGCCATCGTGCCGTGGAATTTTCCCTTGCTGATGGCAGCGTGGAAGATTGCTCCGGCGTTGGCGATGGGCAATAGCGTGGTGCTCAAGCCGTCCGAAAAATCGCCGCTGACGGCATTGCGCCTGGCCGAGCTGGCGATGGAAGCGGGTATTCCTGCCGGCGTGCTCAACGTGCTGCCGGGCTTCGGCAAGGGCGCGGGCGAGCCGCTGGCCTTGCACATGGATGTCGACGGCCTGGTGTTCACCGGCTCGACGGCGATCGGCAAGCACCTGATGCAATGCGCCGGGCGTTCCAACCTGAAGCGTGCCTACATGGAATGCGGCGGCAAGAGTCCGAACATCGTATTTGCCGATGCGCCGAATCTCGCGACTGCCGCTGCCGCCGCGGCGAGCGGGATCTTCTACAACCAGGGCGAAGTGTGCACGGCGGCGTCGCGCTTGCTGGTGGAGCGCTCGATCAAGGACGAATTCCTCGCGATGGTGATTGCGGCGGGTCGCAAGATGCAGCCGCGGCATCCGTTCGAACCCGGTGCGCCGATGGGCGCCATGGTCGATCAGATGCAGATGGATCGCGTGCTCGACTATATCGCCAAGGGCAGTGCCGAAGGCGCGACCCTGGCACTGGGCGGCAAGCGCGTGATGGGCGAGACCGGCGGTTTCTATATCGAACCGACGGTATTCGACGACGTCGCGCCCGGCATGACGATTTCCCGCGAGGAGATATTCGGCCCGGTGCTATCGGCCATCGTCTTCGACACCGAACAGGAAGCCGTGCGCATCGCCAACGATTCGCCGTACGGACTGGCGGCAGGCTTGTGGACCAATGACCTGTCGCGCGCGCACCGGGTCGCACGCAAGCTGCGCGCCGGCAGCGTGTGGGTCAACTATTGGGATGGCGGCGACATGACCGCGCCCTTCGGTGGCTACAAACAATCCGGCAACGGCCGCGACAAATCCCTGCACGCCTTCAGCAAATACACCGAAACCAAAGCCACCTGGATCAACCTCCAGCCTTAGCCCGCGTGCTGTAGGAGCGGCTTCAGCCGCGATCCGTGTAGGAGCGGCTTCAGCCGCGATCTTGTAGGAGCGGCTTCAGCCGCGATCCTTGCAGGAGCGGCCCTGGCGGGATCGCGGCTGAAGCCGCTCCCACACGGGGCCGGCTCAATGCCGGCGCAACGACCCGCCCAGCCAAACGGCTTCGGCAGGACTCATCGCCACCCCTGCAGGCCGTGTCGCACCTTCCCCCGGCAACGCAGCCAGCACCCGCACCATCGCCCCGAACGCCTGGGCCAACTCCGCATACAGGGCCGCATAGCCATCACGCGCCGACTCGGCGACGCCGTGGTACGCGCCACAGCCAAGGTTGGTGAAGTAATCCACGCTGACTCGCCGCCGCTCGGCCAAGCCGGGGTAGCGCCCGGCAATCAGCAGGCAGCGGTCGCCGACATCGCGCAGGGCGTCGGCTCGAACACGGCCCACCTGTTCCGCCGCCAGTAACCACTCCAGCGCCAGCACGTGGGCGGCCAGCGCACTGTCGCGCAGGTGTCGCATCAGGACGAACACCAGATAGCTCTGCACCGATTCGCCCAGCGCCAGCCCGGCGCGTTGCTCGCCCTCGTGCACCAGGTCCTGCCAAAGCGCCAGGGCAGGGCCTTCGCGTAGTTCGCCGTTCAGCACTGGTTACCTCCCGGGTTTCGGGTCGTGACCAGCTTTAGCACCGCACAAGGCAAATGAGAAGTCAGCAATCCCGGAATGTGGCTGCCAACCCGCAGAAATGTGCATGGATAGACGAAATTTTCGGCCGTTTGTAACGGCGCCATAACTGACAGCGTCAACGCCCGGCGCTACTTTGGCATTGCGCGCCAACCCCGCTGTCTAGGCCGGATGTGGTGTGTGTGCGGTTACCAGCCTCCGTCAGGGCGGAGGCTGGTTTTTTTTTGAGCCATGTCCGGGTTTCGATCATAATGCCCGATCCGCCAGCCGCTTCCGGCGGCGTGATCCACGGCTCCCACTGGGCAGGTCATCCGCGCATGTCGACACGTCGGCGTTTGTCCCAGCTGCTTCTCGCCAGTCACATGGGGCTCGTGTTGTTGTTCGTGCTGCTGCTGCTGGCCACCGGCGTGGGCACGATTCGCTCGGCGGTGAACGCCCAGGCGCGCTCCGAAGCCGAACGCGCCGTTTCCGAGGGCCGTCGGCGACTGCACGAATGGCATCGTGAACTGATCGTTGGCGCCGACTTGTTGGCGGAACAGCCGACGCTGCGTTTCTACCTCCAGCGCGGACAATTGACCAAGGCCCGGACGCTGGTCAAGAACTTTCACCAAACCAGCGACATCGAATATATCCGCGTGCAGGTGCGCGATCGAACGATCGCCGAGTTTGGCTCCGCGCCTCCCAGCTTCAACACCGGCCTGACCTTCGACCGCGACCGGAAGGCCTGGCGCGTCGTGCAGCGCGAGATCCGTTCCTTGCCGCAGGGCTCGATCGTGGTTGCCGAGAAACTCGGCACGCGCCTGATCGCACTGCCATCGACTGATCTCGTCACTCTGGAGCTGGTGCCCGTCATGCGCGCCACGACGGTCAGCAACGATCCCTGGATCAAGGCCCTGCGCCAGGTCTCCATCACCGGCGAGCCGGACACGTTCGAGAAGATCGGCGGCAGCGCCGCGGTACGCGTCGTCAACATTCGCGATGATCGGGGCGCACCCGGCGCGTTGCTCAGCGCCCGCGTGGCGCAGGACTGGGTCGAGCGGCGCATCTTCGAGTGGCTGGCTTCGTTCGGCTTCTCCAGTCTGGTCACCAGCGTGTTGGCGCTGGGCCTGGCAGTCGTGCTTGCGGCGCGCATTTCCAGGCCGTTCGCGCAACTGGCGCGCGATGCCGAAAGGCTCGGTAGCGGCGACCTGGAAACACCGGTGCCGACGCCCGTGACGTTTCTCAGCGAGCCGGTGGCGCTTGCCGCCAGCCTGGAGGAAATGCGCCGGCAAGTCGGTTCACTCACGGCTACCGAACGCAACCAGCGCGAGGAACTCGACGCCGTGCTGGACGGCGTGGACGAAGGCATCGTTGGAATCGACGCCGAACAACGCGTCCACTACGCCAATCGACAGTTTCTCGCGCTGGTCGGTCGCGCCCGCGAAGACGTCCTCGGCCAACCCTCCGCCGCCTTGTTGGTGGCCTGCGAGGGCCAGGATAGTCCCGCCTCGCCCGGATTGGCCGCGGTGGAACGCTGCACCGCCGCTGGAACAAGGCGCCCCCTGATAGTGCGCCGGCTGGCTGCCAGCGGCGATCGGCAAGTGCTGGTCGTCCGCGAAGAGAACGCGATCGAAGCGGCGCGCGGCATGCGCGATCGCATCCTGGCCAATCTCTCCCACGAGTTCCAGACACCGCTATCGGCGCAGATTGCTTCGATCGAATTATTGCGCGACCACCTGCGCACCAGCTCCGACAGCATTGCCATTCAACTCGCCGATGCACAGTACCGGGGCTCGATGCGTTTGTCGCAACTGGTCGACAACCTGCTCGACAGCGTGCGCATCGAAAGCGGCGAGATGCGGCTCAGGCGCGAGCCCGTCGACCTGGCGGCTGTCGTGGCCGATGCGGTGGAGTTGATCAAGCCCTTGACCGATCAGCGCGACCAGCGGGTCGTGCGCGTACTTGCGCCAGGACCGGTCCTGACCGGCGACTCCCAGCGGCTGTTTTCGGTAATGGTGAACTTGCTCGCCAACGCCAACAAATTCGCACCCGACCAGACCACCATCTGGGTGGAGATGGAATGGGCGCCGGATCACGTCACCGTGTGGGTGGAAGATGAGGGCAGGGGTTTGTCCCCACTGCGTGAGAGCAGCGACTTGTTTGCTCCGTTCAAGCGTTCGCCGCACGAAGAACCAAGCCAACGCGGTTCCGGACTCGGCCTGGCGATCGTGCACGCCATCGTCGTCGCCCACGGCGGCGAGGTGAAGGTCGCCGAGCCGGTGCACCGCAGCGGCGCGCGAATCGGTATCGTGTTGCCCGTGGACGAGAAAGCATGAGTATCCTGATCGTTGATGACGACGTCGAGCTGGTCGGACTGCTGCGCTTTGCATTGAACGGCGCGGGCTATGACGTAGTGACCGCCTTCGATGGCGAGCAGGCGCTGATGCGGCTGCGCGAGCACATGCCGGACCTGGTGATCCTGGATGTCAACCTGCCGCTGCGCGACGGTTTCGAGGTGCTCGACCAGCTGCGCAAGCACAGCCAGGTTCCGGTGATGATGTTGACGGTTCGCTCTGCCGAGGAAGATGAGGTTCGCGGTTTGGACCTTGGCGCCGACGACTACCTGAAGAAGCCGTTCAGTCCACGGGCGCTGCTGGCACGCGTGCGTTCCTTGTTGCGCCGCGGCACGGAGCCGGTGGAGGATCCGGTGCTGTCATGGGGGCCGCTCGCAATCGATGTCGAGCGCAGCGAGGCGCAAGTGGGTGGGGGTGAGGCATTTCGCCTCTCGCCGCTGGAGTTGCGGCTGCTGCGCCTGCTGCTGAGCCATCGCGGGCGTCCGGTGGATGCCGAGCGGCTGATCGGGTTCGTCTGGGCCGATCGCGACGCCGCCGATCGTGAGTCGCTGAAACAGGTCGTGCACAGGCTACGGCGAAAGCTGGAGAGCGCAGGCGGCGCCGCCGCCTGGATCGAATACGTCCCCAACGCCGGTTATGCGTTCGCTGCGCCCAGCGAATCCTGATCGAAGCAGACCCTTGATTTCCGGCTCTCGGATTGACTGTCGGCTGCGGTGCCTTCAATCAGCCAGTCGACGACATTCCTCAACGCTTCGTATCGGGTCTTGCCCAGATCGCGATGCTGGCGATAAATGTCCAGCTGCGCGTGCGCGCTGGTGCCTCGCCTGCAAATGGCGGCCAGTTGCCTGATCTCACTCTCGCAACGCAGGGCGTCGGCATCCGGCCCGATCAGAGCGAGCATTTGCTGCAGGACGTCCGCGAAGGCCACCAGGCTCCGGCTGCGTTCGTCAATGAAGGCAGCCTGGGTGCCGTAACGTTTTGCCCGCCAGCGATTCTCGTCGATGATCCGCCGCGTCACCGGGGATTGCGCCTCGCCAAGCGCCGGGCAGCGGACATGCGCGCGCACCAGGCAGCGGAACGCGGCGGCGATGGCAAGTGAATCCTCCATGCGGGTGCAGGAGTCGGCGATGCGCAGCTCCAGCGTCGGAAACCGCGCGGACGGTCGAATCGCCCACCAAAGGGAGCTGCCATCGTCGAGCGCTTCGCAGCGCGTCAACAAATCGATGAAGGATGCGTACTGGGCTTCATTGTCGAAAGCATCCGGAATGCCGGAACGCGGCCATTCGTCGTAGGCCGCCTGGCGATAGCTGAGCAGCCCCGTTCGCCGGCTGTTCCAGAATGGAGACGAAGTCGAGAGCGCCAGGAAGGTCGGAATCCAGGGCATCAGCCGATTCATCAGCTGCACTCTGTCGACGCCTTCCGGCACGGCGACGTGCACATGCAGTCCGCATACCAGGTTGCGCCGGCCGACGATCTGGAAATCGTCGATCAACTGTTCGTAACGCGGCTCGGCAGTGTGCTTTTGGGCATTCCAGGCAGCGAGCGGATGGGTTCCCGACGCCACCAGCCGCATCGCCATCGGCTCGGCGAGCTGGCTCACGCCGGAGCGCAGCTCGGCTAGTGCCTCACGTGCCGTGGCAGGGCTGTCGAGCACGGGAGTGGCGATCTCGACCTGCGAACGCTGCATCTCATATTGCACCTGGTCGCCGAAACGCAGTTGGCACGCGCGCATGAAATGTTGGGGAACACGCTCGGCCAGGTCCCGGGTCTCCGGGTCCACGAGGAAGAACTCCTCTTCGATGCCGTAAGTAAATTGCGCGCGCGGGTCTGTCATCGGGCTCGCTGGGTAATCAGGAAGGCGGCCAGTGTGAACGCGCGACCGGTACGACCGCAGTTGTCTGCCGGTTACGACGGAGTTTGCAGTGACTCGGCAAACTTGAGTGCCTATACTTGCCCGAAGCTCTCAGTGGAACTGGCTATGGACAAGCCGATCCCCGACGCAGTGCGTCGGTTCGTACTGACCAGCATTCCGACCGTGCCGCACATCGAGACGCTGCTGCTGTTGTGGCGCGAGCCCGACATCGCCTGGCAGGCGGACGCAATTTCCAGACGGCTGTTCGTCACCTCAACCGTCGCCGAGTTGCTGGCGGAAGACCTGCGCCAGGCCGATCTATTCGAGTGCGAAGGCGATCCGAAGAGGTATCGATGCCGTCGCGAGCCGCCCAGCCTGGCGGCGTTGCTGACGGAAGTGGACGCCGCCTATAACCGCCACTTGCGCGATGTAACCGGACTCATCCATTCCAACGTGGATCGAAAGGCGGCGCGCTTTGCGCAGGCCTTCACCTGGGAGAAGAAGTGACATGGCCGCCATCATCTACTCGCTATGCGCTTTGCTTTCCTTTGGGATCGCGGCCTTGCTCTGGCGACACTACGCCAGCACCCGCTCCCGCGTGCTCTATTGGAGCGCGCTCTGTTTCAGCGGGCTGACCATCAACAACGTGTTGCTGGTGATCGACAAGCTGGTGCTGCCCGATGCCGACCTGTCCCCGTTCCGACAGATCGCCGCGCTACTGTCGCTGCTCTTGCTGCTGTTCGGCCTGATCTACGAGGATGAATGACATGACCAGCCTGATCACCGGGGCAATCGTTATGGCCTGCGCGATAATCGGGCTGGTGTTCCTGAGATTCTGGAAGTCCAGTCGCGATCCGTTCTTCATCTACTTCGCGCTCTCGTTCTGGATCCAGGGAGCGCAGTGGCTGCATTCGGGGACGGTGGGTGCGTCCAGCGAGTATTCGCCGGTTTATTACCTGCCGCGATTGTTCGCCTATGGGTTGATTGCGTTTGCGATATTGCGGAAGAACTATGGCGGGGCGGGGCGGGGGGATCGAGGCTGAAGCCGCTCCTACATGCGCTCCGGGCGGATCAAGTGGCTTTGCGGGCGGTGTCCTGGATGAAGGTGAGCAGGGCCGCGAGACCGTTGCTGCGCGTGGGCGACAGGTGTTTGGCCAGGCCGATGTTGGCGATGTAGTCGGGGCTGGTAGCCAGTATTTCCGCAGCGCTGCGGCCGGAGTAGACGCGCAGCGCCAGGTAGATCAGTCCGGACACGATGGTCGAGTCGCTGATTGCATGGAAGTCGAGTTTGTCGGCATTGCCTTCAGGCACGATCCAGACCATCGACTGGCAGCCCTGCAGGCGGTTGGCCTCGGTCTTCCATTCCTCCGGCAGCGGCGGCAAGCGCTTGCCCAGGTCGATCAGATATTGATAGCGCTCCGACCAGTCGTCGAAGAAGGCGAACTCCTCGGCGATCGTTTCCTGGGCTAGCGCAGCGGTGGCTTCGGTCGGAAACATCAACCGCGTCTCCAACGCACGCCCTGTGCGGTGTCTTCGATCAGCACGCCTTCGCGCGCCAGTTCATCACGCAGGCTGTCGGCCCGCGCAAAATCGCGCGCCTTCTTGGCTGCGGCCCGCTCGTCGATCAATGCCTGGATGCGCAGGTCCTCATCGGCGCTGCCGCCGCGCGAGAACCAGTCGGCGGGATCCTGTTGCAGCAGGCCGAGTATTTCACCAGCGGCAAGCAACTCGCCCTTCAGGCGCTGCTTGTCGGCCAGCGATTCCGCCTTGCGCGCCTCGCCGGCAAGCCGGGCCAGTTCAGCCAGCACAGCCGGTGTGTTCAAGTCATCGCAAAGCGCAGCTTCCACGCTCGCCGGCAACCCGGCATCGCGCACGGCCGGTACGTCGGCCAGGTCGCGCAAGGTGCCATAGAGGCGATCGAGCGTGCGGATGCTCTGCTCAATCAAGGTTTCCGACCAGTCCAGCGGCTGGCGGTACTGCGCCGAAAGCAGCGCGTAACGCAGCGCTTCCGGCGGCTGGGTGGCCAACAGTTCGTGCAGCAGGCTGACATTGCCCAGCGACTTCGACATCTTGGTGCCGCCGAAATTGAGCATGCCGTTGTGCAACCAGAATCGCGCGAAGACCTTGCCGCCGTGGGCGCAGGTGCTTTGCGCAAGTTCGTTTTCATGGTGCGGGAACTGCAAGTCGACGCCGCCGGCATGGATGTCGATGGTTTCACCCAGGTGCGCCGCACTCATCGCCGAGCACTCGATGTGCCAGCCCGGCCGGCCGATGCCCCAGGGCGAATTCCAGCCAGGCAGCTCGGGCGTCGACGGCTTCCACAGCACGAAGTCGCCGGCATCGCGCTTGTACGGAGCCACTTCGACGCGGGCGCCGGCCAGCATCTCATCCACCGGCCGACGCGACAGCTTGCCGTAGTCGGCGAAGCTGGCCACCGAGAACAGCACATGGCCGTCGGCGGCGTAGGCGTGGCCGCTGGCGATCAGCTGCTCGATCATCGTGATGATCTGCGGAATGTGCGCGGTCGCGTGCGGCTCCACGTCGGGCGGGTCGACGCCGAGCCTGGCCATGTCCGCGCGATAGACGGCAGTGAACTTGTCGGTGATCGTGCTGATCGGCACGCCCTGCTCGAGCGCGGCGGCGTTGATCTTGTCATCGACATCGGTGATGTTGCGTGCGTACACCAACTTCGGATAGCGTCGGCGCAGCAGCCTGGCCAGCACGTCGAAGACCACGGGGCCGCGGGCATTGCCGATGTGCACGTAGTTGTACACGGTGGGACCGCACAGGTACATGGTCACGCGTTGAGGGTCCAGCGGCGCGAATGCCTCGGGGCGGCGGTTCAGGTTGTTGTAGAGAAATAGGTCCATGGCGCAAGTTTAGCAAGGCCGGTGGCAGGCATAATCAATCTTTCGACTCGGTTCAGCGGCTGCATGCTTGAATCGCAGGCGAGGACCAATCAGGCGCGCGAG
>Ga0209211_10000241_pt1 | contig 122864 bp, 145 predicted proteins | sample RifGroA2_FD_183992 | JGI IMG/M metagenome (GOLD analysis project Ga0209211, IMG submission 183992) | Groundwater microbial communities from Rifle, Colorado, USA - Groundwater A2 (SPAdes) (version 2) | ecosystem: Environmental > Aquatic > Deep subsurface > Groundwater | place: Rifle, Colorado...
GATTTGTTTAGGATGAGATATAATCATTTCAGGAGTCATAAGAGTCTTGATAACAAGACCCCCGCGCAAGTTTACTTTGATTTTGCTAGATTGTTTTAGATGGTGACATATGTCACCTGCGTGCACACTCGTTAAACAGAGGGCAATGTTTTTATATCGTTTTATACTCTGGCTTTTATGGCTGAACTTAATTTTTCTCCTGGAGATGAGATAGTCTTGCGGCTTGCACATGAAGAAGTCAGAGGCATTGCTCTTGAGAGTCCAGAGAGCAGTATTGTTATGCTGAAACTTTCTTCAGGATATAACATTGGAATATCAAAAGAGAATATACTTGGATGTGAAGTAGTGAAAAAAAATTTAGTTAGCAAACTTAAAAAAGAGGAAATAGTAAAAAATCCTGAACTGCCATCCATAGGACTTGTGATTACCGGAGGGACTATTGCTGCAAAGCTTAATCCAAAGACCGGAGGAGTACATTGGCTTACTGATTTAGATGAATTCAGAAGATTTTATCCGGAATTGTTTAAGGTGACGAATGTAAAAACTATTATAGTGCCTTTTATGACTTCTTCTGAAGCAATGACTTCTGAACACTGGATTACAATTGCAGAGGCAGTAAAGCCAATGCTGGATAATGATGAGATTAAGGGCGTAGTAGTTACTCACGGCACTGATTTTCTGCATTATACCGGCGCAGCTCTCTCTTTTTTTCTTAAGAATCTGAACAAGCCGGTTGTTCTTACATACAGCCAGAGAAGCATTGACAGAGCCAGCAGTGATGCAAATTTGAACTTACAGTGCGCCGCAAGGATGGCTCTTTCTGAAGCGGCAGAAGTTATGCTTGTAGGACACGCAAATTTAGATGATGATTTTTGTTATGCGCTTAGAGGAAATAAAGTGCGTAAAATGCACAGTTCGCGAAGAGACGCTTTTAAGCCGGTAAATACAGAGCCAATTGCAAAAGTCTGGCCTGATAGAGTGGAATACATTTCCTCTTTTAAAAAGAGAAATGAAGGTAAACCTGAACTTGATGCAGATTACAGCGATAAAGTTGCACTTGTAAAGTTTTATCCCGGGCAGGACCCAAGCATTTTGGATTTTTATGCGCTGAAATACAAAGGAATTGTTGTAGAAGCGGCAGGACTAGGGCATTTAGCTCCTGCTGAAGCAAGACATAGCTGGCTAGCAGCATTAAAGAAGCATATTCGTGCAGGATTTGTGGTTTGTGCGGCAGCACAAACTATTAATGGGAGATTAGACCCTTATGTTTACAGCAATGGAAGAGAGCTAGTTGATGCAGGAGTTATTTTTCTTGAAGACATGCTTGCTGAAACTGCACTTGTAAAACTAGGATACGTACTCGGACATTATGGATGGAAAAAGAGCATTAAAGATAAAATGCTTGAGAATTTTGCCGGAGAATTAAATGAGAAACTTAGCGTTTAATTTTCAGACATTTTAATTTCTACCCCTATCTATGAAAGGAAAGGATTTATCTGATTATAGTCAATGACCTAATAAATTGAGCAGAAAGGTCTTGACTACTTCAGAAATATGGTTTCTGACAGCTCTCAAGAATTGGAAATTCTTGAAGTCAAGGGAAAAACATAATGTTTTGCTCAATTATTTATGTTTTTCACTATATTAATTTCCTTTCATATAGTCTAATAATTTTAGATATAATTCTTGTCCATTCAAATTCTCTTGCTGAAGAGAGGGCCTGTTTTTTTATACGAGACTTTTCTTTTTCTCCCAGCCCTAGAATATAGTCAATCTTTTCAGCACAATCTTTCTCATTTTTAACTTCAAAAATAAATCCATTGTAGTTATCTTTAATCAGAGAAGAATTTCCCACGTTATTGCTTGCAAGAACTATTTTACTTCTGGATAAAGCTTCAATTAAAGATTGCGGCATGCCTTCAGTGATGGATGGAAGGATAAACAATTCTGCACTATCTATCTTTCTTATTTTTTCAGGTATTTTAGTTATAGAATTGGAAAATATGACTCTGGAACTCATATTTTTCTTATAGATTATGTTTTTTAGATAAGCCGTGTAACTTTTTTCCACCGGACCAACAATCTCAAATATTATTTCTTTGTCTTTTATTAAAGGAAGAGTATTAATGACAGTTTCTAGACTTTTAATAGGGGAGAGACGTCCGAGAAAAAGTATTTTGTGCTCTTCCTTAGATGCTTTTTGCCTGAAAAATTGAGGGGGGATGCCATTTGGGATGTAATTTATCTTTTTTCCCGAAACGCCCAGCTTTTTAAGATAAGGCATTTCCCAGCGAGTTATAGCTATAATAGAACTGAATTTATTCAATGTTCTTGGAGCGATAATCTTGTCGTAAAGCCAGACTGATAATTTTGCAATAGGTTGGCGCGTTGCAGAACGACCAAACGGGGCATGAGTTACAAGTATTACAGGAATTTTCATGGTTTTTGCAATAGAGAGCGCTTGAGTAGTATGAGTGTGGCGATAAGCATGGGCTATGATGATGTCTGGTTTGAATTCAATAGCTTTATCCTTAAATCTCCAGAAGGCAAAACTTTCTCCTCCGAGTTTGACTGCAGGAAAACGATGAATAGTTATTTTGTCAATTTTCTCTTTTTGAGTGGCTCTTCTATCTTCAGCTTTTACAAAATTAGTTGAAAATATCTTTACAGTATGTCCGGCCTTGGATAAAAGTACTGCTTCCTCTTTTACACGGGCAAAAACCCCACATATGCCTGCACTGTATGTTGTAAGTTCAAGTATTCTCATGCGTGAGCCACGGATTGGAGGTTTAAGTATTTTAGTTTTTCATACATCAAGAATTATATTTGCGCAAACTTCCTACTTTAGTTCGTGAGCAAGCAAATATAATTCTTGAGTGTGTTCAAGAACCAAACACGCCACCTACTTTAGTGGGCGGTTCTTGACACTGAGAAAACTCATTTGCTTACTCCGGATTAAAGCCGCAGAGCGTGTGCAAATGAGTTTTCGAGGTCTGAAAAACTAAAAACCCTCTAGTTTAACCTAGAGTTTTTCAGATAATTGTAACTATATAGAAGTTACAAATGGAAAGGTTTAAATAATCTGAAAAGCACCTGGATATATGGGACGCATAGATAAAGTTTTGCTTCGTGAAATTGATCTCAAAGCTACGGCTGTCCGGAATGACCCTAATTATTATCTGAAGAGAGCCCATAAAATACAGCATGCACTTTCTAATTCTGCCAAGATTTATTCTTGGTGGATAGAACATCCGGAGTTGCGCAGAATAATTATCGGGAAAATTGATACACAGAAAAAAGCCCATCTTATAGGTATAATGAAAAGAGGAGTGGGCAATCTTCTTATTTCTTGGGATTATATACGCATGCAAAAAAATATATTTTCTTCGACTACACTTCTTAATTTAGCTCAAAAGGTTGATCCAGAACAGAATGTTGGATATCGCACTATTCACGCTACACTTGGCTTTGATACTTATGTTCCACCTAATTCTTTGAGTATTCATAATAAATTAGATGAGCTTTTTTATGAATGCAGGAGAGAATCAATTCATCCTGTAGAAAGGGCAGCATTAATTCATTTAGGGGTAGCAGGCATTCAACCTTTCTTGAGTGGAAACAAGCGAGTTGCCCGATTGCTTCAAGACAAAGTTCTCTATGATTCTAATTTGCCACCAGCAGTTATTAAGGTAGGAGAAAGAAGCGTCTATCTTGATTTACTTGAACAAGCTCTACTTGGGAGGCAAGATAAAAACTTAGGAAAACAGAGAGCATTTTTTGATTATGTAGGTGGAAAAGTTAATTGTGCTCTTGACTGGGTTTTAAATGATCTTCATTTGGGAAGTTTTCGATACAATTATCATCATTGAGTAATCTTTAATAACCTCTTTTTTCTTAGAGAAATATGGACTATAAGGCAATTGGACTGAAGGCGGGGCTGGAAATACATCAGCAGCTTGACACAGGAAAGCTCTTTTGTGCGTGTCCAGGTTATTTGAGAAATGATGAGCCGCATTTTACAATAATGAGAAAGCTGCACGCTGTTGCAGGAGAGACAGGAGAAGTAGATGCTGCGGTGGCTCATGAGGCAACACTTGGCAGGACTTTTTATTATCAGGGCTATAAAGACAGCACTTGCTTAATTGAAATTGACGAAGATCCGCCCCATTTTATCAATGAGCTTGCTTTGAATGAGGCGCTGAAAATTGCATTGCTTATGAATTGCGAGATATATTCATCCACACAGATAATGAGAAAGACAGTTATTGACGGGAGCAATACTTCAGGATTTCAAAGGACAGTTTTAATTGCGCATGATGGTTTTATAGAGACAAGTTTTGGAAATGTTAAAATTGACACGATTTGTCTTGAGGAAGATGCTGCACGCATTGTTGAACGTGATGAAAAAAAGAGCGTTTATAGATTAGACCGTCTTGGAATACCTTTAATTGAGATTGCTACTGCGGCGGTATTAGACACTCCTGAAAAGATAAAAGAATGTGCCTTGAAAATTGGAGAGATTTTAAGAGTATGCAATGTCAAGAGGGGCATTGGAACAATAAGACAGGATTTAAATATATCAATTAAAGGACATGACAGAGTAGAAGTAAAAGGATTTCAAGACCCTTCTATGATGATTGAAACGGTAAAAAATGAAATTGCGAGACAAGATGAAGAAATAAAGAAAAAGAAGAGCAATGGGGAAGTAAGAAACGCTAATGCCGATTGTACGACATCTTTTCTGCGTCCCATGCCCGGAAAAGCACGAATGTATCCTGAAACTGATTTGCCTTTGTTGAAAATTGGAAGGGATAAAATTAACGAACTTAAGAAAGCTCTCCCTAAATTAAAACATGAAATTAAGGATGAACTAAAGAGGAAAGGTTTGAGTGATGAGCTTTTGAACCTGATACTTAACGGGCATTTAGAGGAGTTTGAAGTTCTTATTAAAATATGTCCTAAAGAAGCAAACCTTGTAGCCAAGATGATTACGTTATGGAGAAGCGAGTTTGCCAGCAAACTCAAGAAACCTCTTGAGGAAATAGAGGAAGTCTTAAATGAAAGAGTACTTGAGCAGGTTTTGGAAGCTTTATCTGATGGTAAAATTGAAACTGGAGATGCAAAGAGCATTCTCTGGGCAATTGCAGGAGAAGGAAAGAAAATATCCGAAGCATTAGTTATTGAGAAAGTAGATAGTGATGCACTTGAATCAAGCATAAGAGAGATATTACTGGAAAAACCAGGCCTTAGACAAAACGCATATATGGGTTTGGTGATAAAAAAACTAGGGGCAAATGTTGACAAGAGAAAAACGATGGAAATTTTGAATAAGTTGATTAAATCTTAACTGCAATGATAAAGATTAAAAAGCAGTATTTTCTTTGAGATATATGGTTAATTTAGGAGAACTTGCCAAGAATAGGGAAATGGTTGTACATCTTCGCCCTGAAGATGATGGAAAGAAAGTAGTTATCGCAGGATGGCTTTATGATGCACGTGATTTGGGCAAGATAAAGTTCATTATAGTCAGGGACATTTCGGGAGATATTCAAGTGACTGCTTTTAAACCGGAATGTTCTCCAGAAGTTTTCAAAGCAATGAGTCAATTATCAAGAGAAAGTGTGGTTGTTGTTAAAGGTATAGTAAAGAAAAATGCAAAGGCTCCGGGAGGCAGAGAAATAGTCCCTGAAGAAATTGAAGTTTTGGCAGATGCCGAGCAGCCGTTGCCTATTGATGTTTCGGATTTTTCCAAGACAGAGCTGGCTAAAAGACTTGATTACAGATTTTTAGATTTGCATAGGAGAAGGACACAGGCGATTTTTAAGATACAGAATGAGATTGCCCACTCATTCAGAGAACATTTTTACATGAAGAAGTTTATAGAGATGCAGCCCCCATGCATTATTTCTGCTGCTTCTGAAGGAGGAACTGAATTATTTCCTGTGCAATATTTTGAGAAAAAAGCTTATCTTGCCCAGTCACCCCAGCTTTACAAACAAATGCTTGCTTGTTCAATTGAAAGAACTTTCATGATAACTCCTGTATGGAGAGCAGAAAAGCACAATACTACAAGACATATCAATGAAATACGGCAGATGGATATTGAGGTCGCTTTTGCCGATCAGATGGGGGTAATGAAGCATCTTGAAGAAGCAATTATTTTTATCGTGACGAACGTGGTGAAAAAATGCAAGGATGAACTGGACTTGCTTGGAGTCACTTTAAAGGTGCCTAAGGCGGTTTATTTAAGCTATGAGGAGGCAATAAAGAAAGCCGGCGGAAAATCAGGAGAGGATTTCACGCCTGAACAGGAAAAGAAACTTTGTGAAATTTACAAAGGAGATATTGTTTTTACTTACTCTTGGCCAAGCTCCATAAAGCCATTTTATATCATGCCTCAAGGAGAGAAAAAAGATGCCATTCTTAGCGAAGGATTTGATGCTTTGTATGGGGGAATGGAAATATGCTCCGGAGGGCAGAGAATTCATATTCCTAAATTATTAATTGAAAGACTGAAAGCGAAAGGATTAAATCCTAAGAATTTTGAATCCTATATTGACAGCTTTAGATACGGCTCACCAAGTCATAGTGGATGGTCAATTGGTTTAGAGAGGTTAACCCAAATACTTTGCGGGTTAGACAGCGTAAAGGAAGCAACTTTGTTTCCCCGCGATAGAGATAGACTAACTCCTTAGTGCGTTACGATATATTTATATATAAAACAATAGTAGTTATTTTATGGGTGTGGTTTCCCTTCAACAGGCAGTTCATTCTATACATCATTCTCTTAATAGTTGGAATATCGCTTTAAATAATAATCCATTGATTTATGGCGATTATAAAATGTCTAATATTTCTTTGGTAGATCAAATTTCCTCTAAAGACCGGGCATTAATCCATAATTCTTTTTTCCCGCGTTTCTTAAGTCATTATAAGTTAGAGAGAAAGATGTGGGCAGACAAAGCAATATATCTTCTAGGAACTCGTGTTCATCATGACCCTACGAGATTAGAGAGATTATCTGAAATACGCGGAACAGACCTTATTAATAGGTTTCACGCATATTATATTCTAGAAAATCCTTCTAAAGTTGAATTTGTTCCATCAAGCGAGGAAGAATATATTGCTTCTTGTTCGTTTCTTTGCAAAGCCGATAGAGAACTTGGATTTCCATATTCAAGTCATTTTGAGGTTGATTCTTTAAAGCCACTATCAGCCGCATAATATTTAAATAAACAAAAATAATAAGGTGTATGAATATTCTGTTCATTGGTGATCCACACGGCAATAAAAAATGTGTGCCCGTTCATGTCTTGCGAGAAAGCGATTTGATTATATTTACGGGAGACTTGGGAAATGCAGATATGGCACGAAAATATTTCTTCAAGAATATTGAGAGAAAAAAGAAAGGTTTGTCACCCATTATTTTATCTGCAAGAGACAAAAAGAGAATATTCATGCAGTCATACACTTCTTCATTAGAAGTTATTGATTATCTTAGAAAATTTGCACCAGTTTATACTATATATGGGAATGTTGAGTCTACTAATTCCGAAACAAGAGAATATTCAAGGGAAATAGGGATGCCTCTTCCTTTCTTGGCTGATTCCTTAAAGAAAAGAGGAGTGAGTATTATCAATAATAAGCTGGTGCGTGCCGGAAAAGTTCGTATAGGCGGCTTGCAGTATTTTACAGATATTTCATGGATAAAGACCTTCAAGGGAAATAAAGACCGCAAAATAACAATGGAAGCAAAGAAGGAAAGCAAAGCCAAAAGCAAGACATTGCGGGCATTTGGCAAGATAGATGTTTTAGTTTGTCATCAACCACCATATGGCATTTTAGACAAGATATATGGGAGACACTTACCTAAAAGTTGGATTGGCAAACACGCAGGAAGCAAAGTTATTCGTGAATATGTAAATAAATATCAGCCAGAATATGTAATTTGCGGGCATATTCATGAAGGCAAGGGCGCAGTAAAATCAGGAAGAACAAAAATCTATAATCTTGGCTCTTGCGGATATAAACTAATTCTTTTCAGATAAATTGGAGCACAATATCTTTATAAAGTGGTTTTATTTCAAAAAAACATGATTTCAGAAGAGAAGAGGACATCAATTAAAAAAGAAGCCCAGGACATTCTTAAAAATTTTAGCAAGGCATTGGTGAATATTAAAATAGAGAAAAGTAAGCCATTTATGTCTAAAAGCAAGGGATTTCGTGAAGAAAACGGAGTGATAGTTAAAGATGATGATTTTAGGGAGAGCATGTTTAAAAATGCACCTCAACACGATGACGAGTGCATTATTGCGGAGAAGAAACAATGGTAGTTAAGAAGAAAATAAAGTTGGCAAAGAAAAATGTAAAAGATGGGGGAGTTTCTTTAGACGATGCATTTGCTGATGATGAGGATGTAAATTATGCACAATCAAAGCTGAAAAAAAAGAAAGGTTTGAGCGAAGACGAGCTTGATGGAGAACTTGACGGCATTGAAGAAAAATATGAGTCAGTACAACAAGGAACTTATACGATGAGTGCTTCTAAGCCCATTTCACAGCTTAAAAGAGGAGATAAAATTGATATTGATGGCGTAATATATGATATTGATGCACATTATGTTCTTATTAATCATGAAAGCACAAAAGAAATGGCTATAGAAATATTTAATTCAAAGAATGAAAAAGATTATCAATTGAGATATTTTGACGATCAGGTTGCTACAACCATAGAATTTTATGAATTGCAGGAGATTATGTACATTAAGAAGCCATTCTCCAAAATTTCATGGTAAGGGCATATAAAAAAGAAAAGTTCATATATATAGAAAATAAGTACTTTTTATGGAATTTGCTGAAAAAGCCAAGGCATATCTGGCAGAAATAAAGAAGCGGGACAAGGAAATTAATGCTTTTCTGTATATTAATGATAATATTGTAAAGGAAGCGGAGGAAATTGATAAAAAATCATCCAAGGGCAGATTATATGGCTACATCTTCGCTATTAAGAGCAACATAAATGTTAAGGGAATGATATGCAATTGCGCTTCAAAAGTTCTTGAGAATTACCGAGCCGGCTATGATGCAAGAGCAATTGAGAAAATAAAGAAAGAGGACGGGCTTATTATAGGAATGACTAACTGCGATGAGTTTGCTGCTGGGGGGTCTGGAGAGAATAGCTCTTTTGGAGCAACGCATAATCCTCGCGCCCCAGATAGAGTTGCAGGCGGAAGCAGTTCAGGCAGTGCAGCAGCAGTTGCAGCAGGATTTTGCGATGTTGCCCTTGGGAGCGATACTGGAGGAAGCATTAGAACGCCGGCAAGCCATTGCGGAATTGTTGGAGTGAAACCAAGCTATGGACTTGTTAGCAGGTATGGATTAATTGATTTGTCTATGAGTCTTGACCAGATTGGACCATTGGCAAATAATATTTCTGATGCATTTCTAGTTCTGGATGTTATCAGGGGTAAAGACGAGAGGGATAATATGACAAAAGATTATGGCAAAATAAGTCTTGAGAAAGTAAGAGATATTAAGGTGGGAGTTTTAAAAATAAAAGGTGTTGAAGACAGGATACAAAATTTAATTGACATGAGAATTAACGAGATATGCAAAAATAACGGGTGGAAGAAAAAAGAAATTAATATCAATCACATTGATTTGGCTGTTCAGACATATTATCCTCTTGTCTATTCAGAATTTTTCTCTGCAACTAGAAGATTTGACGGCAGAAGATATGGAAAGAAGATAGAGAAGGCGTGCGGAGAAGAAGTTTTAAGAAGAATTTTAGGAGGAAGTGAGATAACAAAGGCAGAATTTGAAGGAGCGTATTATGAAAAAGCTCTTGCTGTAAAGAAGATTATTGCGGAAGAATTTGAGCAGGCATTTAAGGAAGTTGATTGCATCATGCTTCCTACCTGTCCAGGACTTCCGTGGAAATTAGGGGAAGGCATGAAAATGAAGATAGAAGAGATTTATGCTTATGATGCATTGACAATTCCGGCAAATCTTGGAGGAATATGTGCAATTTCAATTCCGGCTGGGAAAATAGACGGAGTTCCTATCGGGATGCAAATTATGTGCGCCAAAGGAAAAGATGCCAGGATGCTTAGTATAGCAAAAATGACGGAACTGATTAACCATTAAACTTATAAGCGTCCAGAGACTTTTTCTAAAATGAATATAGGCGAGGCAGATATACAATTTTTAGGTCATGATGGATTTCTCATAATTACTCCCGGAGGAAAGAGAATAATCATAGACCCATATAATGTTTCACCAGTTGTTGAACCTGCAGATTTTATCCTAATTACTCACAGTCATTCTGATCATTGCAGCATCAAGGATATAGGAAATATCTCAAAATCCGGCACAATTATTTTAACTACGCCAGATGCGCAGAGTAAAATTACACACATTGAAGGTGTTGAGATGCAAATTATTGAATCAGGAGATGAGATTACTCTAGGCAACATAAAGATAGAGGCGGTACCTGCCTATAATATCGGCAAGGATTTTCATCCAAAATCTGAAGGTGGTATAGGTTATATTATAAAGATGGATAAAGTAATAGTTTATCATGCAGGCGATACCGACAAGATACCAGAAATGCAAAAACTTAGCGGTTATGGAAAACATGATAATATATTCGTAGCTCTTCTTCCCGTGTCAGGCACTTATGTCATGAACGCCGAGGAAGCTGCAGATGCAGCAGGCATGCTTAATCCTTACATCGCAATACCCATGCATTATGGGGCAGGAGTAGCTGGAAATGTTGAAGATGCAAATCATTTTGTGTCTTTATGTGAATCAAGGAACATTGCGGCTAAGGTTTTAGAAAAAATCTAGCTTTATTGAATTTATAGTGAGAGACATAAAATCTACTTATTTTTTTGCGTTCGCTCGCGCGGAAACAGGGGAAACCAAATTCCCAAAAGCACAGCCGTAGAGGTCGTCGAGCCAGCCGTTGCCGCTGACATCCAACCTGCCATCGCCAAGGACCCTGAAGGAGTACAAGCCAACAACCCTGAAGGAGTACAAGCCAACAACCCTCACAACAGGCTTTTTAACTGAATCAAATCCCCAAACATTAACACCTTTAGGATATTCAGTATCATTTGCAATAGGAGATAATGTATCTGCCTTCTTACCTGAAGCATGGACTAATCCTCTTGCAAGTTCGCCTTCCAAAAACTTTCCGTGTTCTTGTACGCCTCGCTCAAAAGAACCATATGGAACAAAAGAAGTATCTCCATCAAGCAAGTATATTCCATTTACTTTTCTTACTCCATTAAGACTATTTTCAAGTTTTTTATCATCTATCATTATATTTCCTTTATCATCTGTTAAAGGATTTATCCAAACTCCTTCATTAGTTATTACAATTCTTCCTGCTTGCAAATAATTTGGATTGAATATCTTAGGTTTAGCAAGATTCGGAAAATTATAACTTGCAACTGCAAGAGATTCAGCAGTTGATAATAGTTTAAAATTAACATCTGACAGATTTTTAACTCATGAGTAAACCTTGAGGTTTAAGCTCATGCCTTCTTCACCTAAATTTGCATTTTTTCTATCTTGTTCGCATCATTCCTTTGCTCAAAGATACAGAGAACTGCACACAATGTGAGCTATAACCTACACAGTTCTCTGTCTGGATAACTGCTCTTCTGCGAGGTATAAACAATTTAGTTATCCATAATATTGCAAACTTCTCATAATTTCATATGTATCTTCCTTTTCTTAACTCTTATGTGAATAACCCATATTTTTTACCACAGTCAAATATAAATACTAGTTTTTTGTTGTTTAGTACATAATTGAAAGGAGGTAAAGATAAATGGTACTAGATTTTGCAAAAGAGGCCATACAGAACGCTTCTACACATAGCATTAACTTTGACGAATTACGAGCCGGAAAGGCAAATATCAAGGTTGTTGGGTGCGGAGGAGCAGGATGTAATATGACTACGTGGCTTTTCAACAAAGGCATTAATGGTGCTACAATCTATGGAGTAAATACTGACGCTTTGCACTTGAGCATTACCAAAGGCGATGAGAAAATTCTTATCGGAAAGGAGCTTACTCGAGGTCTTGGCTGCGGAGGATATCCTACAAAGGGTAGAGAAGCGGCTAAAGAATCGCTATCAGAACTTAAAAAATCTGTTGGCGGGGCAGATATGGTGTTTGTATTGACTGGATTAGGCGGAGGCACTGGAACAGGAGCTGCACCGGTGGTTGCGCAATTGGCTAAAGAGTCAGGCGCAGTCGTTATTGCAGTCGTTACAATGCCCTTTGAATGTGAAAAGGCACGACATGATAAGGCAGAATTCGGATTACAGGAATTGACAGAAGTTGCAGATACAGTTATAATTATTGATAACAATCGCCTAGTAGATATAGCCGGCAATTTGCCAATGGAACAAGCCTTTGCAGTAGCGAACGAGCTGGTAAGTACAATGATTAAAGGCATAGTGGAAACTATTACCTTGCCATCATTGATTAACTTAGACTATGCTGACGTTTCAGCTATTATGAAGAACGGAGATGTTGCAGTTATCGGTGTTGGAGAGTCTGACACAACTGATAGAGTTAATGAGGCAGTAAGACAGGCTTTAACACATCCTTTATTGGATGTCGATTACAAGGGAGCAACCGGAGCGTTAATCCACATTACTTGTGGTCCTGATTTCAAACTTGAAGAATTTTCAGGCGTAGGTGAACTTGTAACAGAGAACATCAGCCAAGATGCCCAAGTTATTATTGGAGCTAGAATTAACAAAGAATTCGCTAATCGTGTCCGAGTTATAACTATTATGACTGGTGTCAAATCGGCTTATATCGTAGGAAGAAGATCCCAACGCGAAGAGCAGCACATCAAGTCGGAGATGTCTGATCTTGGCATAGAAGTCTTTAGATAGAAGGACGAGATATTTTATTTTATTTTTTTCTCTTCCTTTTTTATTTTTTTTATAGGAAATGACTTTAATATAGATAATTCTCCATAATCATACTCTCTTCCGTGATTTCCTATAAAAAATCTACTTAATTTTTTGCGCGAGTGGCTAAGCCACTTTCAGATAACCCAAAAGAGCAATTACTAAACCTTTTGCCATTAATGATACCAAACCGGCCGTGAAAGCCGCTGTCGCACAACGCGAGAACTCTTGTAACAATTTCTCCACTTTTGGCATTCGTTGGCTTTACGAGTCTAGTTCCATCAATAAGATTAACTCCATAATCTGCTCTCATTATATTATGCCATGTACCTGGTCCAACTCTCTGCAATGGAAGGGGAAAATATCCTTCTTTAACTGAAACAGCATTTGGTACGGGGTTTTTCGGTACAATCGCAATTAACTTTCCCATATTTCTTGTTAAAATACATACTATTAATTCTTTCTATCTAGTTACTACTTAGAAATTAATTCTATTTCAGAAACATTAATTACCATTCTTCTTCTTCGAATTTAGATGGAGAGAAATCAAGCTGTTCTTCGGGTATTCCCCTAAGCCGACCATGCTTTATTATCTTGCTCCAGCTTTTAGGGTTAGGAATGGCTTTGAATATTTTATCAGAAAAAACAACAAACAAAGAGGAATTGTCATAAAAGTGACAGTAAAATCCTTCAACTAAGTTTTTTTGCATTTCGAGCATAACCGAGTTAATATCTTCACGCTCAACAAGAACTTTGTAAGCTTGATAATCCATACCTTTTTTAGAGCCAATTATGTTAAATTTTTCAATAAATAATGGATTGCGGAGACTTATATCAATAATTATTCCATGATATTCATTCATGATTATATGTTGTCGTGTATTCCCGGTTCTGTGAAAATTGTAGGCCTTTTTCTCTCACCCCATGATTCCCAATACATTTTAGGCTCATTCTTTCTGGGCTTTTCATTTTTTCCAGAAGCATAACCTATAGGTATTACTGCCTCTATGTTTATTTTCTCAGGTATCTTCAAAATATCTCTTATTTCTTTATCATTATACGCACCCACCCAACAGGCGGCGGCTCCAGCATCTGTTAGTTTTAGAAGAAGAGTCATTATTGCTGCTCCTGCTTGCTGTCTTGAATAAATACGGCCGCGCTCACCATACATTTCTTCTATTAAACTTTCATCTGAACATACTAAGACAAGGAGATTTGAATCTAGAATCCAATCTTGTTCACAGCATTTAGATATATTGTCTATTTTTTTAGAGTCTTCCACTATAATAAAATGCAGATTATTCTTGTTTCCTGCGAAAGGATTGTTTCTTATGGAGTCTATTGCTTCTATCGCCACTCGCCAATTTGCCGCCTTTTTTTTAAAAGACCTTATTGAGCGCCTCTTTTCGACAACCTTGTCAAATTCCATATTTTCCATAAGCATTGGAGATATAAAAAGGTGTTGTTTGCCATTTATAGGAAATCACGGAAGAGAGTATGATTATGGAGAATTATCTATATTAAAGTCATTTCCTATAGGTCAAAGACATCTCTCCACAGCCCATGACTTCCCTTCCTTTGTAGAAGACAATGTATTGGCCTTCTGCGAGAGCTTCCAATGGTTTATTGAAAGTGAACGACCAGCCATTAGTAGTTTTCTTTAATTTGCCCAGATGGAAAAATCCCAGATGTCTGATTCTTGCTTTTAGTTGAGCTGGAATTTTGGATTTGGCATTTATTAAATGCAGATTTTTAATTAAAACTTTTCTTCTTTTTAACGCCGGATGCCCTTCGGGAGCAACAACCAGAAGGTTATTTCTTCTTTTTTCTCCCACATAGAATCTTTTTTGTGCAAATTCTCTTGGCTTTTTCACATTAATTCCTATGTGTTCACCTGTTTTTTGGCCTATTGTGTAAAAAGAAATGCCCTTATGAGTGCCTATAATATCTCCCGTCGGAGTTATTACTTTTCCGGGCTTTTCTTTTATTTTCTGCTTCAAGAAATTCTGCATATTCTGCTGTCCTACGAAGCATATTCCAACAGTTCCATGCTTATTCCAATTTGGGAAGTTATTTCTTCTTGCAATATCTCTTATTTGCTTCTTTGTATAATTTCCTATGGGAAAGATGGTATGTGACAAGTCTTTTTGAGCAAGCTCTGCAAGAAAATATGATTGGTCTTTAGTATTGTCTTTTCCCATTAATAATGTACAGATTTTTTTGTATTTCTTTATTTTTGCATAATGTCCAGTTGCAATTAAGTCTGCTTTGTATTTCTTTGCAGCTTTCCAGAGGAATGGGAACTTTATAATCGCATTGCATGAAATGTCGGGATTAGGCGTTTTGCTTGAAGCATATGATTTAAACATAGGGTTAAGAACGTGCTTTTTGTAATCTTTTTCATAATCAAGAACTATGAGTGGAATATTAAGAATAGATGATATTTTTCTAGCCATTTTTAACTCATCAAGATAGGCACATTGACCGGTTAATTTGTTTTTTGTATCAGAATAAATCTTCAGGAATGCTCCTATAACATTATATCCTTTTTTCTTTAAGAGAAGAGCAGCGACACTTGAATCTACTCCTCCAGACATGCCTAGAAGCACCGTTTTTTTCTTTTCGCACATTTTATCCATAAATAAAGAGCGAAACACAATCTTTTAATACTTTTGACTGTATTCTTCTTCATGAGCGAGGAAGTAATAACTGGTGGGCTGAAAAGCTTTCGTTATCCCAAGGGAGAGCAGCTGCGTTTAAGTGATGAAAAAAAGCGCGAGATAAATGAAGCTTACGAAAGAGCTGAGGAGCGGAAAGGGAAAGAAAAGAGACACAGGATATTTATTGCAATAACAGTAATATTAATTATTTTGGCAATAGTGTCTTATTTTGTGTCAAGAAATTTATAAAAACCAACCCGTAAGTGATGTTGTGACTTTTTTATTATACGGCAGTCAATATTTAAAACGTCCTCGGGAGGACTCGAACCTCCGACCCCCTGATTAACAGTCAGGTGCTACTACCGGCTGAGCTACGAGGACTTATAAAAACGAATAGAAAGTTCTTATTTAAACGTTGCTGTGGCAGCTTAGCTATTCACAAAATTACTTATGCGCTGAAGAGGAGAGAATGGGAATGGCCTGACGTTTGAAACACCAGATATGTAACGTACGTAGCGATATGTTTCTGTATTCCAGAATTCTCCAAACTCTGCCAAATCTTTACTGCGCTTGTTGTTTATCAATGTATAAATCCAGTTGATAAGCGCAATGATTGCAGCAAGATACATCCAGACGTACAGAATGACTCCAGAGACAATTAAAACAATTATTTTGAAAATTGCTTCTTGGCGTTCAGTGTATTTAACCATGTTATATTTAGTTTCAGAGAATATATAGATTTTTGCATTTTATTTTCTGCTATAATCTTATCGACGGCAAGGAAATTTAATTATTTTTATCAAATCTTGAAAAAGATATTCTTTCGGATACTTTTATATACTCGCGATGTTTCTAAATATAAAGAGGTAGTAAAGTGGCAAAAAAACGAAAAGCAAAAAAGGCGACTCGTAAGGTAAAACGCAAGAAACGCCGTTAATACTATCTTTAATTTTTGTTTTGTTTTTTATTCTTCTTTGTTTTTCCAAGGTTTAAGACCGAGATCTGTGGAGTGACGCTCCACATTTTTTCTTTCTAAGTATCTATACGCATTGGCTTGTTTTGTACCTTTTATTATATTTATTATAGCTGTTGTTGCATCTTCTATCTTTTCCGAGGAACCTATGACTCCAACGTCACTTTCTTTCACAAGTATGTGACATCCAGATATCTCCTCTACAGTCCTTCTTGTTTTTCCTTCTCTTCCAATAATTCTGGAACGTACGTCTTTAAGATTTTTTCTTCTTGTATAGCTGCGGATGTGCAATTTTACAAAAATCGTGTCTTCTTCCAGCATTAATAAAGCTTTTGCAGCTGAAAAACCAAATTGCATGGCTTCTAATATGCGTGTCGCTTCGTATTCATCTATTGGGGCGCCTTCAATTTCTGCTTTCCTGCCATTTATTTTTATACTGACTTTAAGTTTCTTTTCTAGATTAGCTTTTTCTCTTTTAATTTCAGAGGCATTTTGAAAATAAATTGTTTCCATGCAATTACATGTATAGAAGTGTTTTTTAATATGTCGGTTGTAAGCGATATTGCCAACGATATAGAATTTTCCTATCCTTCTAGGCGGATGTTAGATAATTGACTCTTTTTAAATTAAATTTATGGGTAAAATAGATTTTTGTGAAAAATGCGACTATGTAGAAAGGCAGGCAGACGGCACAGGCAACAGATGACTAAAATATAAGCACAAATGGAATATCCTGAACTTTTGATATATTCCCTTCTCTTACTATTTCTGCTTCAATCGCTGCATCCACTGAATTTTTGCCAACAATATTAAATGTCGCATCTTCAAGAGCCTGCATCTTGAGCAATTTTATTAATTCTTCACGATTAAGAATTCTGTCTTTGTAGAAATTTTCCCTGCAATCTAGCTGTTTTATTCCTTCTTCAAATATTTTACCTATTATTTCATCATCGCATACTGCGACTACTGTACGATAAGACTTGTGAATCTTTACAAACATTTTATATTGATGCTCTTACGGGGGATTTGGCACCGCAGGCCAGACAATGCTTGAATTTAATTCCTTTTTCAATAATCAGTTCTGTGTCCGGCTTTTTGCATTCGTTACATATAACAAATTCTCGCGTATATGAATTAACTTTCTCATTTACTTTTGATGAATTTAGCTTTGAATTTAAGATAAGACGTTCGTTGTCTATTTTTCCCGGAGTTGCCAGTTCTCTCTGCAGAAACTTTGCCAGTTGCTCTATAGGGCGCCTTAAGTAATCTGCAATTTCTTTAATATTAGTTATTATAGTGTTTTTTCCCTGTACCTGTCCTTTTACCAGAGGCACTTCAAATCTTCCGCTATCTTTTTTGACTACGTTTACTTTAGAGTAAGCTTCTTCAAGCAGTTTTTCATATGATTCCATATAAGTCAGATAGGATGAGGGGTTTTAAAGGTTATTGTCGGAATGTCTGGAAATTGCTTAAAGAAACTTTATAAACTCTTTTCACTTATTATTTTTATGAATGTTAAGAATTTAGTCCTTGGAATAGGTATATTTGTAGTCTATCTGCTTATGTTAAATTATGGCATTGAGGCATTTTATCCTTCTCCACAATACAATGATTTTTGCACTCCGGGAAGCGAGTTTGAACGCTCTCCTGTCAAACCTTATCCAGTTTCGGGAGACCCCAATTGCACTTTCTCATCTAAATTAAGAGAGCAGGAACAGCAATGTTATGCCCAAGAAGGGCAGCCAATATACGAATATAATGAGAGGGGGTGCGCTCTTGCAGTAAGAGAATGTGATTTGTGCAATAAGGAATATAATGATGCCAGGCAAGCTCATGCCAAAGTAGTTTTCATCATTGCGTTAATTGCCGGAATCATAACTCTCTTGCTTGGATTTCTTGTTTTGTCTATGGAACCTGTCGGAAGCGCTTTAATGGCTTCGGGAGTAGGCGCTATATTTTACGGTTCTGTGAGAAATTGGGAGAACCTTAGTGATATCTGGAGATTTTTGCTATTGCTTTTATCACTAGTTTTATTGATATGGATTGCATTGAGATTGAATTCTCAAAAGAAGAAGAGCTGGCAGTTTTGGAAGAAGTAATTATTATGGATTACAATAAAGAGACTTGCAAAAGGTTTATGATGCTTATCCTGATTATTTCGATATTAAGTTTGGAACTTACTCTAATAACGTCATCAGAAAAGAATTAGATTATGTATCTCATTCACTTTCTAAAGGGGCGCGTATTCTTGATTTGAGAAGTGGTCCAGGCAATCATGCACATTATTTTAAGGATTGTGGTTTTGATGTTTACTGTCTAGATTTTTCAGAGGCAATACTTAAGAAATGCAGAGAAAAAGGCTTAAAGACTGTAAAGATGGATTTTGAGAACATGTCATTTTCACCAGAAAGTTTTAACATGGTCTGGGCTTATACTTCTTTATTACATATACCTAAAGAAAGAGTTCCAAGAGTTATCTCTCTTATCCATAATATTTTAACAAATGGAGGACATTTTGGAATATCTATAAAAGAAGGAAATGGGGAAGGATTTTTTAATTTTCAAAAGGGAGGAAACAGGTGGTTTTCGCTATATACTGATAAGGAGATAAGGTTAATTTTAGAGAATGCTTTCTTTGTAGAGAAACATTAGCGTGTTCCTGTGCAGGATAAAGTATTTTTAAATTATTTTTGCTCTAAGAAATTTTAATTGAACAATAATTAAATTATCCGAGATATCTTAGCTTTCCCGGGCGAGGCTCATAAGCTGTTCCATCTTCCAAAAGCTTTTTTATTTCCTGATTAATCACTTCAGGATGTTCTTTTAATTCAAGAATTAACTTGTCTATATCAACGCCGCCGTCTTTTTCTGCTTCCTTCACCATTATCAATATTTTGTCTTTTAAAGCTGTGCGCTGTTCAGTTGGGAGAGTTTTGGGCATATTGGATTCTATCTCTAGTTTTCTTAAAAGCAGGTAAGCTGGGTCTTTTTTCTTAATTATTTCAGGAGTCAGATATACCTCGTTGTTCCAGGAACGAACCAGACCTATAAGGACTACTGTGTCGCCTTGATTAAACTGAGTGAATTTTTCCACATCATCTCCAAATGTCTTAGCCTTTATCTGTCCTGTTCCGTCATCTAATGTAATTGAGCCAAATTTCTTTTCTCCTTCCTGAATATATTTATCTATAATGTTCGCGATAAGATTTACACGAACTACCTGCTTGTCTCCAACATCAAGAGACTTAAGGCGATCACCTTCCAATAACGGTTTGCCGGCAAGCAAGCCACCAATGCGCATTTTATAGGCTATATTTCTTTTATATTGCTCAACCATGTCAAATTGGAGTTTTAAGTATTTTTAAGTTTTTGGTTGGTGCGCCAACATCTTTTTTAGAGTCTTTGTATAAATCCTTTCTTAGGTCTGAAGAGATCGCCTGACTTTGTAAGCTGGCCTATGGCATCTTCTAGTTCAAGAGGAGCAATTTTACCTTCTAATATCTTTTCTAATTCTTCAAGAGGGATTAATTTTCCCATTCTTGATTCAAGCTGGGATATTGCTTCTCTTACTGCGACAATTTTACTTCTTTTTGAAGAAGTTATGCCTGTGGTAATCTTATCTATATCAAAAGTTTTTGCTTCTTCATCATAACCTACTTGTTTCAAAGAGGTTTTTAAGAGTTCAATTGCGTTTTTTGCATCTTCTCTTTTAACTTCCTGGGCAAGACGCATTTTAGCAAGTGCTTCAGAAAGCCTAATTACTCCTTCAAGCTGTCTGGCAGTTATAGGGATTGGCTTTATTTCATTATCACTCTTAGTAGATTGGTTCCTTAGTTTTACATAAAAATCCTTTATTTCATCTATAGCTTCATCAGTAAGTTTTGGGCGGCATTTTTGTTTAGCATAGGAAACGTATTTGCGCAGGAGACGCTGTTCTATGATGTCCCGGACAACATTTTGCTTGTGTTCCTGCAAGACATGAGATGCTATTGCTTCATCTTGAATCTTATTTGGCAAGTCTCGAATAATGAATATTATATCAAATCTGCTTAATAAAGCGGGAGATATGTCTATTTGCTGTGGTATCGGCGTATAAGGGTCAAATCGCCCTAATTTAGGGTTTCCAGCAGCCAATACTGTTGTTTCAGAACGAAGAGTAGCTTGGATATTTGCTTTTGATATAGTCACAGTTTGCTGTTCCATGGATTCATGCATTGCGCTTCTATCTTGTTCATTCATTTTTTCAATTTCATCTATACATACCATGCCTTTATTTGAAAGTACCATGGCACCCGCTTCAAGGGACCATCCTTTCAAGAATTCGTCTTTCACTACAGCCGCAGTTAATCCTGCAGAGGTAGCTGCTTTTCCCGATACATAACGGCCTTTAGGAGCTATGGATGAAGTAAATTTAAGCAATACAGATTTAGCTACTCCTGGATCTCCTACCAGCAGAATATGTATGTCTCCACGGGTGCTTCCTCCGTCAGATTTAGTTTTTTTCACCCCTCCAAAAATCTGCAAAAGTACGGCTTCCTTTATTTTATCGAAACCATATATGCTTGGAGCAATACTCTCGGAAAGCCTCTTTAAGACATTTGGATCTGCAGCAATTTCAAGTATATCTTTAATTTCCTCTTCAGAAATATTAAGACTTTCAAAGGATTCTTCAAGAGGGACTATATTGTTTGCTTCTACAGCAATATCGAAACGAGTGGATATGGAACCCGTTGGCAATGGTACAGGGACTTCTTTAAGCACTCCATAAATCTTTATTTTGCTTCCGGGAGTAGTACGTTCTTCCATCTTCGGCTCAACAAGGTCTTCTTTTAAGAATACATTTATGCGTCTTGGTTGTTCTCCTCCATCTAAACTGTCAGGAGATTCTTCTATTATTAGGCGCTGCGTGTCAACCATTTCTTTTGAAAGAAGTTTAAAGTTTCCCTTCCATGAACATGTGCATCTGCTCGGTTCACGGAATTTCCTGTCTATTTGCAGGACTGACAGTATTGCTCCACAGCTCGGGCATTCAAATTTTGCGTTTACAACTTGCGGACGGACTTCTGAAGCCTGGCGGACAATTCCTTCTATCCAAAGAAACTGGTCGAGATGTCTAGCCCTAATTTCCCTTATTTTGACAAAAAAAGATTCCTTAGGTATTTCAGTCAATCTGACTCTTGGGTCTTTGCCTATTCCGCTTTCTCCAATAGCTTCTTCAAGTATTCCAATAGTTTCTTCAGGGGCTTCTTTTAAATGGTCAGCTAAGGGTGTAGAGAACTCTTGCAGACTCATGAAATTAAGATGAATGACTCTTTCGCTGCTTCTTAAAGACACTCCAAGTTCTTTTTTATGAGCATTGAAAAACTTCTGTGCTTCAATGACTAAATCCTCATGCTTCTTCTTTTTATCCATGTGTAAATGGGGCTTTTAAGCTTTATATGGTTTATGCCACGCTATAAGAATGTTTTGGCTAAGATTGTTATGTAGATTTAGGCATTGTAATTCGTTATGAAACAGAACGGACAAGTTATATTCTTGAGCAAATAAAGAGGATGAATCCAGAACTTACCAAATTGCAATGTCCTATTGTAGTTCTTCTTTCAGGAATTGAGCCTGCTGTTGGAGGACCAATACTTAATCCAATCGGAGAAAGAACGATTTTGAATTATAATGTAGACATCTCGGGACTTTGTCTCAACGGGGTCCTAGACATCTGTGCCGGCGGTTATGATCTGACTTACGCCGACGAGTCTGGTCGGTTAGTTCTTATTGGTGACTAAGGTAATTCGCAATTCTTTTATATCGGGAAACGAAGACTTCAAAAATGCTCATCTTCGCATTTTTGAAGTCAGTCAAGAACCAAACACGCTACCTATTTTAGTGGGTGGTTCTTGACAAGTCATTTATTTCACTCAATTTGAAATCTAAGAATGGCTCCAACTCCCTTCGTCATGTTGAAGAATTGCTCTCCTTCCTGATTCTCGTTTGATATTATAAAGACTTCAGAGCCGATACGCTCTGCTTCAGATTCTAATTCTTCAGCTTGCTCTCTGGGAAAGTCTTTAGAAATAAGCAGAGTTTCAACTGCTCCACGCTCAAGGGCCAGACGAGTTTTTTCTATTCCATACACTGCTTTCTCCCTGTGTTTTCCCACGGTCTCGAAAAATTTCTGTATTATTTCTTTTTCTTTAATGAACTCCTGCTGTGATATTTCCTCTTCTGAAGATTCTACAAGAAGTTTTAAACCGTGTTCATCAGTGTAGCCGATATCTTTCACCGCAATCACTTTCTCTTTTAGTTTTGTAACTAATTCGCCGTATTCTAAGAACTCTTCTTTTGTAGGTATTGGACCGCCTACAATTATCCCTTTTAATTTAGGCATGTCAAAGAATATTTCTTTCATTGCAATAGCCACCCGCTTGAAAAACTCTTTAGCAAGACTTTCAGTGAGGCGTTCAAATCGCGCTGCTGATTGTCCTCCAGCCTTTATTTTTCCTGGAACTCCGGATGTGAGCACACGAATTACTTTGATTTGCTTTCCTTCAAGAACTCCAATTGTTGCTTCACGGCGGTCCATAACCAGCAAACCATATATTTCTGTGACTTCCAGCATTTCTTTAAGCGGTTCAATGACGAATGTTTTGTCACAGCGATACATTCTTACACGCAGGGGTTTTGGAGGCTCATATGCCCATAATTTAATATCCTGACCTCCTTCACGCTCCGAAACATTTCCACAATAAATAGCAAGACCGTTCAGAGGAGTCTGTTTATATTCTTTTATCTTCCTGATAATTGTCTCTAATGCCGTTACAACTGCTGTTCTTGTCTGCTTTGATTTTATATTCTCTGCAGTTCCTGCTTCTGCAGCAAGCTGACTTGAAACTTGATGTATATTAGTGCCAGAAGGAATAAGTACAGTGACTAGTTCAGTATGGCTTCCCTTTATACTCCCAAGTAAGTTGACTAGCTCTTGAAGCTGTTGTTTTTGCTTGTCGTTCAATGTTATCGGAATGTATGTTTCTGAAGCCATACAAAAATAATAAAATGATAGTTAATAAAGGTGAGGGTGGTTGAAAGATTTTTATACAGGAGACTCTTGTTTTAAGGATGAAAAAGCCAGTGCTAAAGGCATATTATGGTGGTATATTTTTTGAGTTCGTATTACAGGATAGGAATGCTGATGTCGTTATTATACTGCCAGGTTTTCCCGGAAGGAATGATTACAATGAAATTATAGAAGTCTTTTTTGAAAGAGGATATCATGTATTTGTGCCTAGATATAGGGGGAGCTATCAGAGTTCAGGTACATTTCTATCAAAAAGTCCGGTAGATGATTTAACAATGTTTACAAGAAACCTGCGGAAAGGGAGTGCCAAAAGCTTATGGGATATGAAAAAGCATAATTTCAAGATAAATAAGATTATCTTAGTTGCAAGCAGTTTTGGAGGAGCTGTAGCTTCAGGACTGGTCGCAAAAGAACCTGGTTTTAGCCACTTAATTCTCGCATCTCCAGTATGGGATTTTGCAAAACATAATGAAAACGGAGATGAACAGGATTTAGAACATCTCACTTCTTTTGTTAAAAGAGCCTATAAAAATTGTTACAGACTCTCTTTTGACAATCTTAGAAATCGCGCTATGAAATTTAAAGACATAAATCCTGTAAATTATATACATGGACTTATTGACTTTCCAGTTTTAGTTTTACATGATCCAAATGATAAAGTTGTTGCTTTTAGACATACTAAAGAGATGCTGACGAATCTTAACAAAGCCACTTATATAGAGCATTATTTAGGACACGGGCTAAATGAACATTTAATAAATGCGTTTTGGAAGGAAATAGACAAATTCATAAAATTAAATTATATCTAAAAAGATTATAAATTAATATCTATGCCTTAACATTTAAAATATTTCTCAATAAGCTATATATGCGACTGGGAGGGGGAAACCCCATCAAGCTTAATATACATCTTTGCTAATTCACCAACAGTGTGTTTATAGGATGTTGGATGGTCTGGTCTAGGATTTGGAACATAGACATGTCCTACTATAAAGCTCGTTATTTTATTTGTCATTATATAAATATTTATAAACTGCTAATTATGCATTTACATTATGGGAAAACAAAAAGAAATTAGACCTTATTCATTATATGCTGCAAGAGAAATTTTCCAAAGAAAAATTCAAGAAGGTTATGAAGAAGTAGCATTCAGTAATGAAGGTGAATGGCATCAGCAGGAAAGAATAGTAAGGATGTGTGCCTTTTATTCTCCAGATGGAGAGATTGAAACATATGAGCAACATGAAATTGATGACCTTATAGTTATCCGAGCATCGAAACCCTTTGGAGTAACCTTTAAAACAGGGAAGGGTTTAAAAGAAAGGTTAAAACCATATAATCTAACATTAGGTGAGAAAAGAAAAGTTAGAGATGTTCTTAATGATATAATTGGTTGGGAGTTTAGATAAAATCTTCTTATATCGTGCAGGCACTCCGTTCTTGCGAGCGCTCTCAAATTGTGTATAACATGATACATTTATAGAAGTCGCTCACCAAAATTTAAATTATAAAGTAAGTGAGAGATTTGGGTCGAAAAAGTGCAACGCAGTGAGCCTGTTAATGCCTGTTCAACTCTCGTGAATACTTGGAATGACGAGACATAGATGCAATCGGTTTTGCGAAGCAAAAATGCCGAAGATTTTTCTGAGAGTTAAAAAATATCAAAAACTGCTAAGCAGAGTAAAATTAGAGTTTTGGGGCACGCGCCGTTTTTTCGTTAGGGGGCATTTTGTTCTTGTTTTTCAATATGATAAAACAACAGATACAATAAACTTTGATGATTTTGACCATCAAGATATAATATACAAAAAAAGATAGTTTGGGATAATTTTTCATCTCTCTTTTTAATATAAATAACGGAAAAATTGGTGTTGAGTGAAACGAACTCCTTAACCTTTGTTATGTTAGAAATCTCTTTATTCTAATTGATTTATGAGCATCCAAAAATTTCCGTGTTAATTTATTGAAATTTTTTGATACATCAAGAACCAAACACGCCACCTACTTTAGTGGTTGGTTCTTGACAAGAAGTTTCAATTTCTTTCTCTTTCGTTTATGGTTTAAGCAAAGATGAGGGTCTTAGTGCTTTGTTAGAATGATTACTGCAGATTATGGCAAGCTCGAATATCTTTCTCAAATTTTTGCAATTCAGGAGGAATTTCTATTCCGGAAATAGGCTCTCTCAGAGATATTCCCAGTTCTTTCTTACTTTTCCATACTCTGCTGTTAAGCTCCATAATCTTATCAACTAAATTGCTATCTGAAAATTTTCCAGCTTTAGGAAATTTTTCTATATTTATTTTCAATTCTGACGCAATTGATGAAGTTATTTGAGGGATTATAGGGTAGAGTAATTGAATTAATCTCTCTAAAAGATAGTAAAGGGTGTATTTTCCTGATTCGCTTTCTTCAGGAGTGAATCTACTTTCTGCATTATATACTCTGCTTTTTACAATTTCAATATAGTGAGAAGCAAAGGTCTCCCACAGGAAAGCGCGAAGTTCCTGCGAAGGATGATTGAAGTCATATACAGAATAAGACTTATCGGTTTCTGAAGTAATTTTCTCTACCAACTCAATGAAAATTGAATCCATATGAGTTAGCTTTGGCTTCTTTCTGGGTTTCCTGAACTGTGTTATGAATCTAGTCATGTTTACAAGTTTGTTAATTGTTTTCAGCTCCGCGCGAATCTTATCTTTTGAACATGCGAAATCCTGTCTTGATAAATCTCCTTCAGTTGCCGCCCAGATGCGCATTGCTTCTGCACCATATTCTTCAAGGATTTGCTGCGGGTCTATAATATTGCCTAGAGATTTTGACATCTTTCTGCCTTTTTCGTCAAGAATATGCTGATGAATCCAGACATCCTTAAAGCACGCTTTATTTGTTTCGAGATATCCTCTTAGAATTGTATAGTACAGCCATGTACGCACAATTTCTTTGCCTTGCGGACGAAGAGTTGCAGGATATGCTTTTTTGAAAAACAAGCCATCTTTTTTATATTTCAATATAAAAAGCTCTGATATTGATGAATCGAACCATGTATCAAGCACACGTTCATCTCCAACCCATTTTTTGGCTTTGAATTCTTTCTGCTTTAAAGTGCCGACTAATTTTCCATTCCTGAATATTTCTGCGTTTTCAGGTACTTTTTCCTTCCAGGGCTGATAATATTCTCCTGGAAGAGGGACTGCAACATATCCTTCTTCATTGTACCAAAGAGGAACCGCAGTTGCGTAAAATCTACGGCGTGAAATTGGCCAGTCTATTGATATATTATCAATCCAAGAATCTAAAATCTTACGTGATTCAGGAGGATAAAATTTAATTTCATTAGCTATATCTTTTATTGAGTCAATAAAATCTAACTGTTTTAAGTAATATTCAGGCATTTCAATAAATTCTATCTCTGCTCCTGAACGCTCTGAAACCGGAGTGCTGTGGATTATGTTTTCCTGCTTTGCAAGAAGACCTTCTTTTTTCAGCTCTTCCATTATCTTTTGCCTAGCTTCTTTTATTTTAAGATTGTTAAGCAAACCGGCGTGCTCGTTCATGCGTCCTTCTTTGTTTATTGCTATTGTGGGGACGAGATTCATTTCTCTGAAAAATTGAATATCTGACAGGTCTCCTGCTGAACACATCATGACCAAACCAGTTCCCTTTTCTATTTTTGCTAAGGGATGTTCTGAAATAGGTATTTCTTTCCCAAACACGGGAGATATTGCTGTCTTTCCTTCAAGATGCTTGTAGCGCCCGTCTTCCGGATTATATATTATCATCCCACACGTACATATTAATTCTGGCCGCGTTGTTGCAATTATTATCTCTTCTCCCGTCTCTTTAACTTTCCATTTTATATAGTTGAATACAGAAGGCATATCTTTATAGTCAATTTCTGCATCCGCGACCGTTGTCTGAAGTTTTGTGTCCCAGTTATTTATCCTTTTGTCTTCATATATCATGCCTTTCTTATATAATTCTATAAAAGTTGATTGAGTAAGAGAGCGATATTCCGGAGCATCAGTCATGTAAAGTGCCCCGATGTGATCTCCAGGTTTATAAGAAGTGAACGAGATGCCCAGCTTTGAGAATGAATTAGTAGATTCCAGGGAAGTTTCAGCAAGCAATTTCTCACAATATTCTATAAATTTTTCTCTTCCTACTGAAAAGGCAGAGATATTATATCTTTTTTCTACACTCATTTCAATTGGAAGACCATTTCTATCCAATCCAAGCGGAAAGATGACTTCTGCACCCTTCATGCGCTGATAACGGGCAAACATATCCATAAAACAGTATGTCACAGCATGACCCATGTGAATTGGAGAATTGATATATGGGGGAGGAGTGTCAATAGAATATATTGGCTTGCGTGTTTTCAGGTTAAAATTCCATTCTTCATTTTTCTTCCATTGCGAAGTTATGCTATTTTCTATTTCCGGAGACCAGTTTTTTATTTCTTTTATTTTAGGATATTTAATTGCCATGATTTTGCTAGGAACAAAGAGGTTAAAAAGCTGGCGGTTATAGGAATTATATGAAAGTTAAGATTTTGAAGTATATGTCTTCAAGGGTTTTTGCGGAGATGATGCCCTATTTATAATGGATAAGAAAATAGCAATAAGACAATTAATAGAAATTGGAAAATACGGGCGAAATATGCGTTTGGCGGCTGAAGGTTGGGATAGCCAATGGCAAACACTCACAGCTATCATTTTGTCTGCCAGGACCAGGGATGAGGTTACAATAGAGGTATGCAAGAAGCTCTTTAGCAGATATAAGGCGCTTAATGAGCTTGCAGGCGCTAAATTGGAAGAGGTTTCTCAAATTATAAGACCTGTTAATTTTTACAGGAATAAGTCTAAAAACATAATTAATTGCTCAAAAAACCTTAGAGATAGTTTTAATGGGATAGTGCCTCACGATATTGATTTGCTTATCTCATTGCCAGGAGTAGGAAGAAAAACAGCCAATGTTTTTTTGGCAGAACACGAGCATGATGCGATAGGAGTAGATACGCATGTTTCTTATATTTCTCAAAAACTTAGGTGGGTTAAGAGCAATAATCCATATAAAATTGAAATGGAATTAAGAAAATTGTTTCCTAGAAAATATTGGAACATAATCAATCCTTATTTAGTCAGGTTTGGGAAGACATATATCAGCAGAAAGCAGAAGAGCTCAATTTTAGAAAGCATCAGTGAAATACGATAGATTTAGGCACAATTTATCTGCTTCTCATAGAGCAATTTTCCTGCTTGGGTAGGATAATCTCCATTAAGACAGGCAAGACAGAGTTCTTTTTCAGGCATTTTGGTTGCTCTTATTAATCCATTTAGAGTCTGAAAGACTATAGAGTCTGCTCCAATCTCTTTGGCGAGAATTTCCTCTAATTGCGAATCCGGAAATTTATTTTTTAATCGTGCCGCTATTAATTCTTTTTTATCAGGGAAATCTATTCCATAAAAACAAGGATTTAAGATTGCCGGTTCTGTCGAACGCAGATGAATTTCTAAAGCACCATTATTCCTAAGTATTTTAATCAATACCTTTGAAGTTTCTCCTCTTACTATGCTGTCATCTACAAGAATTATTTTCTTATTTCTTACATCTGACTCATAGACTAAATATTCGCCCATTATCCTTGTTCTTTCAGATAGTCCATTTATGAATCCTCTCTCATCACCCTTCTCAAGAGCGTCTTTTATAGGAAGATTTAGTTCATGAGCATATGATTTAGCTGCAGTAATTGCTGTTTTTGGAGCAGGCACGACAACGAAGTCTGAATCCAGTTTATCCTTGAGGGGCTCTATCATAGCCAATTCTCTTCCTAAATTCTCCCTACATTCCTTTACTTTTACACCCTCCATGGTAGAATATTGTCTTGCGAAATATACAAGCTCAAAATGGCAAAATCTTTTTTGTTCTTCAATTATTCTTCTATTTTCTGCTCCTTTTGAAGTACATATTATAACTTCGCCTGGCAGAACATCGCGGTATTCTTTTATACCCATTTTCTCAAGAACTATACTTTCTGAAGCAGCAATATAATATTCTTCATTTTCTCCATAAACAAGAGGTCTAATGCCGTGCTTGTCTCTCATTATTACAAGCGAGCCATCGCCTGATAGGGTAAGAATATTATAGGCTCCATCAGCTTTATCCATGATTTTTTTGCTTACATCAAATAGTGAGGGCTTTTGAGGCAATTTATCATCTTTGTGCAAGGAGTTTTCTCTTAGAGCCAAGGCCCAGAGGTTAACTAATATTTCTGTATCTACATTAGTCTCTAAATCGTATCCTGAATATTCCATTACTTCACAAAGAGAATCGTAATTGGCTAAGTTTCCGTTAAAAGCCATCGCAAACCTTTTCCAAGAGCGAGGGTGCTCTTTAATAAATGGTTGAGTTTCTGCAAGATTAATCAAGTCAGTGTTTCTTTTTCCCGAAGTGGCGTAGCGATTATGGGCTATCCCGGCTATTCCTTTTAAGTCTTCGCACAATTTACAATATTCTCTTTCGTCCCTCACTCTAAATACTTCGTTTACTCTTCCCAACCCAATATATCTGTTAATAGTTTTTCTTTTATCTTCCAAGGGTAAGCGAGGGTTGTATACAGCAATTCCGGCGCTTTTCTGACCGCGAGGCTGGAGAATTGATAATGATTTTACAAGTATGTCTGGGACGAGAGAAGAACTTTCGTGAGGGTTTTTCAAATATACTGCACAGATACCACATTCTTCTCCAACCTCTTCCATACAAATCGACGTATTTTGCACCTTTTAAATTCTTATGCATAATACAGGTTATTTAATAGAGGTACGATAGATTTTTATATCTCCACTCTCTTTATGAACTATGGCAAGCGACAACAAAATACAGATGCCGGGAGTTTTTGGAGGGTTAGTCAGATATGATGATGAGTACAAAAGCAGGTTCATGATTTCTCCGGTGCAGGTTATAATTTTTCTTGTCTTAGTGGCTCTTTTTGTTTTTGCTCTTAGAATATTCTGGCCTACTGCTTGATAAAATATAGAAACTTCTTTAAACCCTCCTTCTTTTTCTTCGGTATGTTTGGAGGCATTAATCCTGGGCAAATGAAGGCTATGATGAAGCAGATGGGAATCAAGCAGGAAGAGGTTGAAGTGGAGAGAGTCATAATTGAAGGCAGAGAGAAGAGAATAGTAATTGAGCCAGCAAATGTCCAGAAGATAACTATGCAAGGGCAGGACAGCTGGCAGGTGACAGGAACAACAAGAGAGGAAACAGCGGAAACAGGCATATCCGAAGAGGATATAGTCATGGTTTCTGAAAAAACAGGAAAGAGCAAGGAAGCGGCTAAAAAGGCCTTGGAAGAAACTGATGGAGATATAGCGGAATCTATTCTCAAGCTTTCCGACTGATATTCCATCTTACCTTAAGATTAAAGTATGGCTCAAACAATGTTCGGTTAAAACGTAGGATTAACCAAACTTCTTCTTTGCCCTCGTTCCACTTCGTTTTATTCGGGTTGCTATCCCCTAATATGCTTTGAGTTTCCCCACTCCCTCCTGATTTTACATAATAATAAATAAACTATTGCCCGTAAAATCTTTCCCTTTCGGTTGCAATTCTCAGCCTTGTTATTTCTTGCTCCGCTTAACCGCTGGGTGCGAACTTCGTTAACGCACAATCGCTTGCTTAAACGAAATTGCTGAAACAAATAAAATTAGTACCAAGTGCCACGACCACGATGAACTGCCGCATGAAAATTATTTCTGGCTTCTTGCTCTAATGATTCGGCTGAAATTCTAAATCCTCTAACGGCAATCTGAGTAGCATTTAGATCGTGTAATAATCTCAAACGAGGATTTAAGTTTATAGCATTTTCAACTGCCTCTTCTTCAGTATGCCCTACACTATAATCACAAAGTGACTTTGAGGCCTCATTAGTTTGTCCTTTCCCATAAATTGCATATACCTTTAATCTATCAGCCATATAGTCTTATAATTTATGGAATATTTAAACATTTCTCTTGTTACTTCTCCATAGTTTCAGCAATTACGCTCGAAATCGGCTGAGAACGAATCTAAGCACAAGAGGGTCTTTCGAAGCCCGCTCTTGCCCCAAAGGGACGCTTAATCACAAGTAAACGGCAAACACCAAGAACCCTGTGTTCTTGGGTGTCATCAAGAATTGCAAATTCTTGAGGTATCTCGATTCCTCTGGAGTTGCATAAAAGAGATAGATCCTATGAGGGGCCTTAAGTTAACAGAATCAAAAGTAGAAATGTTTAAATATGTGTTTACACATAATTAAGTATGACAAACATGACCTTATCCATACCAGAACCTCTCTTTGAGAGGATGAAGGCAATGAAAGAAATGCGTTGGAGCGAGATAGCAAGGCAGGCATTTGAAAACAAGATAAGAGAGAATGATATTGAGGAAAGTCTGTTAAAGAAAAGCAAAATAACTGCAAAAGATATTGAGGAGATAAGCAGTAAAATAAAAAGAGAAGTTGCTCAGGACTTGGGTTAAAGTGAAGATAGTTATAGATGTTAATATCTTAATATCTGCCCTATTGAAGAATTCTAAAACTAGGAGCATTATAAAAAATTCTGGCCTGGATTTCTATTTTCCAGAAATTGCCTTTCATAAAATCATAAAATACAAAGATTATATGATTGAAAAGGCACAAATTACCGAAGAAGATTTTATCTTGTTATTGGCAAAATTGTTCTCTCATATCAAACTTATCTCTAGGAAAGAAATGCTTGAACAAAAGATAAAAGCCAAGGAGTTAATGAGAACGATTGATGAAGAAGATTACCCTTTTGTTGCGGCAGCTTTGAGTTTGGGCAGCGATGGAGTGATTTGGAGCGAAGACAAACATTTTGAAAAGCAGAGTTTTGTTAGGGTTATAAAAACAACTAGCTTAGATAAGTTTGTTTCTTAATCCTTCTTGCATATCTTAATGCAGGGTATAGGGGAGATAGTTATGAAGATGAAATTAAAAATAATTTTGTGATGAGTTGGCTTAAAGAAAACAAAATCGATTATATGTTCTTCCCTACAGGAGCATCAGACCTTAATCCTGTTGAAGAATGCTGGAGACAGACGAGAGATAATGTAACCCACATATCACATAATTCGTAAAAGGAGTTATCAGAGAGCTTACAGAATTATTGGAAGAAACAGTCCTTTAAGCATAATGTGTTCAGTTATTTAAGTCCAAGACTATAGGAACTCAAACTCAATCCAATAGACTTGGCTCATCTCTTGAGGAGTTTTTTTGTTGGCTTGAAAGTTTAATGTGAATGTCAGATTTCTCTTTAAGCGTTAGATTTTAGGGAGAGGGTTTTTGAATACTGTCTTGCTTAGATAATAATAACTTTATACCATAAATAAATATAGCTAAAGGCAATAAAAACCATAGTCCCGGAACTAAATATTCTTGAGTAGACATTGGAGAGAAAGCCTGCGCGAAAGCCTGCGCCATTAACAAACCTAGACCTATCCAGCCCATTCCTAATAATCCAATAATTAAAAGAGTAATACCTTTAATCTTACTACCAGAACCCCGAACTAATAAAAATAATCCTATAAAACCTATGATTAAAAGAATAACTCCAATAAATATGTAAGAATTGCCTTGATATATGAAAAATAATCCTATAAAACCTATGATTAAAAGAATAACTCCAAGTATCTTATTTACCCTATAGTTTGTTGTTTAAAAGAATATATAAATATTTCGCAAACCCGCCCCCCCAAACAATCTCCCTAATAAAAGATTAATCAAAAGGTTTATAAAATCTACATATGTATACAATAGTATATGGAAACAACAATAAGACTTAATCAAACGACAAAGCAGGAACTTGATAATTTTAAGCAATACAAAAGCGAAAGCTATGATGAATTGGTTAGAAAACTTATCTATTTGGCTAAATTGACTGAAAAAGAGCCTAAGCTTAGCCAAAAAACTATTCTTGAAATAAAAGAAGCAAGAGAAAGAATTAAGAAAGGTGAGTTCTATACAGAAGATGAAGCTAAGAAGATTCTTGGCTTGTAAAAGATGTACCAACTTAAATTTGATAAGAAAGCTACTGATTTCCTCAATAAGCTAGAAAAAGACGATAAAGAGAGAATTTGGGACAAACTACAACAATGCAAATTAAATCCTTTTCATTTCCTTGAGCATCTTGAAGATATTGAAGGATTTAAGCTAAGGGTTGGAGACTATAGGCTGATTATTGACGTTGACAGAACTAATCTAATTTTGCATATTTTAAAAGCAGGGCATAGAAAGAATATTTATGAGAAATAACTGAAAACAGTCAGCCCCCTTACGAAAAAACCTCGCGCCCTGTGAATATTTCCCACCCAATAACTTCTTACTAAATAAAGATAGCTTAGAAATTACACTCAGGAAAAGATTTCGCACAGATTTTGTAACTCGAGAGCCTTTGTGGCTAGCTCGAGGTTGCAAGCAACTCGCCTAATCACTGCTAAAAGGAAAATTATTCATTATTTCCAATAATGTTCTTTTTGTAAGAAGCATAATTTTTTGTAACTTTCAAAAAATTTTTAGATAATAATTGCCTTTGAAAGTTCTTTTAGCCTGATAGATTAACCAAACTTTTGCTTTGCCCTCGTTGCACTCGGGTTGCAAATCCCCTAGACAAACAAGCCCCTTTCCCTTCAGAGTTTTCATAGTAACAAATTAATTATTGCCTGTAAACTCTTGCCCCTTTCGGCTTGCAATTCTCAGCCTTGTTATTTCTTGCTCCGCTTAACCGCTGGGTGCGAACTTCGTTAACGCACAATCGCTTGCTTAAACGAAATTGCTGATGAATAAAATAATAGAAAGATTATGCTTGTGTTGGGACTAATTTTGTTACCGACATACTAAAAACATTGCAAAATTCTTGAAGAGAAGCCTCTAACTCTGTAATCTTGCTTCTTTTTACAACCTTAGTAACTGCAGTATACAATTCTTGATGAGAACAATTTCTAGCTTCCACTTCATAAGCAGCAGTTACATCTTTTGAAATTCCTAAAGCAAGGCTTGCCCCAAATTGGCTTCTCATCACGACAGTTTTTCTTTCGTCGCCGACTTTTGCTTCTGGAATCACGTATACTCTGTTTGTTTGCATAAAAATCTACAAAATTCGTTCTTTATAAATCTTTCTATTTGTTACCTCTTAATAGTTTTAGCAATTACGCGAGAAATCGGCTGAGAACGAATCTAAACACAAGAGGGTCTTTCGAAGCCCACTCTTGCCCTAAAGGGTCACTTAATCACTGCTAAACGGCAGCTTATTCATTTTATCCTAAAATGTTCTCTTAATTTGAACCGATAGACGCTGTAATTTTCATTCTATACTGACAAACAGAAGAAATTAATTTGGTTCTATCTTTATAGAAACAGGAAGTTTGCTGAGCACGTCTTTCAAATCAGATGCCCTTTTCTTGAAATTAAAGATACCCACCCCATATAATTGACCGTTGTCTTCATACTTAAAGATAACAATATCTTTTGAGATATGTTCTCCATAATCCTCACGAGGTTCGCCTACAAAAATCTCCAGATAGTCTGCTTCTTCGTCGTAGTGCATTTCCATATTTTTTGTCATATTATCACATATGCCTCACAAAGTAGGCTGTGAGTACAAAGCCATGCCCGTTTAAATATTTAACTACGACTTGAAGATATTTTGATTTTTGCTTCCTATTTTTGTAGTAGTTGTAATAGTCGTATAAATCTCCTGTCTCGTGAGAGATAATCTCTAAAGGATTCTTCAGAGTATCTTTAATTTCTTCTATATAATTTTCCATTCCTTTATGGCAGATGACGTGCTCAAATTGCTTCTTTGTCAATCTAATTTTCCTTCCTGTTTTATCTACAATCTCAAATATATTGCTCATTAATTTCTCCTTTAATTATTTCTGGCTTTCCATCTTAATAAATATATTGTGCTGAAAGTTCGTTTAGTCTGAACGATTGAAAGTCTTATAGAGAGAGCAGATACTACTCGTTGGGAATAGATACTGCCTCTTAGAAAACTATTTATACTGGTAAGATTTAGCTATATTCATTGTCAAAGAGTGGTTTAGGTATGGAGCAAATTATCAAAGAAAAGATTAGCGCTGACCATCTTCTTTATGTAAGTCTTAAGTATACTAAGACATGCGATGTAATTATTAACCTTCTTTTAAGGTGGAGGACCATGATAGATTTAGGCATGGAACATTTGATAACTAGGGCGAAGAAGAAGAAGAAATGGAAAGCTGTACCCGATGCACCCCGCGCTAAGCTGGTGCAGCTGAAGCAAGTCTACTCTGATGACCCTTTAATAAGCGAGACTCTAAGACTTTATGAGCTTTTTAGAGATATAGAAACTCTTCCAAAGGTTCGTGAGAATGAATTTAGGAAAGGAGTAAATTTAAAAGTCACATATCATGGCGAGATTATCAATATCAACTTGGATAAATTAAAGGAGTATTCTTCTCTTCTAGAAAGGTTTATAAGCAGTCTTAAATAAAGTTTTGTATTGTGTCGTTGGTATCGCACTAAAAATCATGGCTAAACTTATTACAATAACATCTGGTAAAGGGGGTGTTGGCAAAACTACAACTGCCATTAATCTTGGTGCTGCTCTTAATGCTCTTGGAAAGGAAGTTATTATTCTTGATGCGAACCTTACTACCCCTAATATTGGCTTGCATCTTGGTGCGCCTATTGTTCCAGTAAGCTTAAATCATGTCTTGTTGGGAAAAGCGCGTATTGCAGATGCCATATATGAACATGAGTCCGGGACTAAGATTATTCCCAGTTCATTGTCTGTTAAAGAGCTAAAGCGCCTCAATCATTCAAAGCTTAAAGAAGTTGGAAAGAAGTTAAGAAAAATGGCAGACTATATTATTTATGATTCTGCTGCCGGACTTGGAGAGGAAGCTATAGCTGCAATTGAGGCTGGCGATGAGCTTATTATAGTTACTAATCCAGAGATTCCCGCAGTTACTGACGCGTTGAAAACTAGCAAGGTAATTGAGGAAATGGGAAAAGAAGTCAGGGGAGTAATTGTTACTCGCGTAAGAGGTACAAGAACTGAAATGCCCATCGCTAATGTACGTGATATGCTTGAGCTTCCCATTCTGGGTGTTATTCCTGAAGATTCAGCTGTGCAGTCTGCTTTGGTTATGAAAGATGCACTTATTCATACTCATCCAAAGAGCAAGGCAGCAAAGGCATACCGTCTTATAGCGGCCAGAATAATAGGCAATGGAAATTATCGCGAGAATGTTTCTTTGTGGGAAAGACTACTAGGGAGGTAATTTTCTAATCTGGAAAGATGCCAGTCCTCAATTCTAGCTTGGACATGGATAAGTATTTATATTTACAATGTGTAGCTTGATTAACCGAGAGCACAATCAGGTATAAGTGCTCTCGAAAGGAAGCAAAAATAAAAGTATCGGCAAAGGAGAGAAGTTTATTGAACGACTGGTCAAGTGTTATGCAGGATTTTCTCTGCAGAAAATTGTACAATGAATATGGATTATCTGAAGAGCCTCTTGCAAATTTGGTCGGCTTCTATTTTGCTAACAGCTCCGCAAAGATTGGACTTTACCAGTTTAGAGAATTTGCAGTATATGCTGCAATCAAGCCCATGATTAGTAAATCAGTTTCTACCATAAAAAAATATTGTCGCTTTTTGGTCAACCCATTAAATCATCCAGAGAGCAGGCTTGATGAACTAATTAATAAAGCAGAGGATCAAGAATTTGCTCAAGCACTACATGAATTCAACACTCGCCTTTCCGAACGCCGACTTCAACTGGGTAGAGCTTCTCTTGATAGAGCAAATCACAATTAAGTTTTCATCTAATCTTGCTTCCAGGCTTCACTTCTTTTTCAGGTTTAAGGATTACAATGGAGTCATAGTTGTCACCCGCGGCCAGAATCATGCCATCGCTTTCAATTCCTCTAAGCTTTGCCGGCTCTAGGTTTGCCACAAATATACCTAATTTTCCATTCAAGTCCTCTTTTTTATATTTTAATCTTAAACCAGCAATAATAGTCCTTGGTTTTTCTTCTCCCAAATCAACAGTCAGGACATAGAGTTTGTCAGCCTGAGGATGGTCTTCAACTTTTATAATCTTTCCCACTCTTAAATCTAATTTTACAAAGTCTTCATAGGGGATTTTATTTTCTTGCTTAGCTTGAGCATGAGGTGAAGATTGCTTTTTATTTACTGTCGTTGTTTCTTCCATCTTTTTAAATAGTATATCTGACTTTTTAATCTTTACCACTTGCAGGGAAGTTCCCAAGGATTTTAAAGAGATTTCAAAATTGAAATTCTTTGCAATTTTATCTGCAGTTTCTGGCATAAAGGGGGAGAGCAATATAGATATGCTTTTTATTCCATTTGACAATTCATAAATAACTTTTTTATCGTGACTTTCCCATGGTTTTTTATCTTGGATATATTCATTGCATTTATCTATAAATGCGAAGATTTCATTGAGTGCTTTGTCAAATTCATAGTTTTCAATGTATTTCACAGTTTTATTTATAGTTTTTGATGAGTCTAATGATTTTGAAGATTTTATTTTCTCTAATCCGTACTTTTCTGCCAAAGTAGAGACACGCGTAACAAGATTCCCTAATTTGTCTGCGAGTTCAGTATTGTGCCTCTTTATTAAAGCAGACTCCGAAAAGTCACCATCGTTTCCGAATGGCGTCTCTCTAAATAGGAAATAGCGTGCTGAATCTACTCCTGCAAAGCTTATGAGCTTTTCTATGTTTATAACATTTCCTGATGTCTTGCTCATTTTTTCGCCATTAATTGTCCACCATCCATGGGCAAATATTTTTCTTGGGAGAGGTAATTTTAGAGAAAGGAGTATTGCAGGCCATATAACTGCGTGAAACCAGAGAATGTCTTTTCCAACAAGGTGTACATCAGCAGGCCAGTATTTCTTAAATTGTTTGCTTTTTTCAAGATAACCTATACCACTCAGGTAATTAATCAGAGCATCAAACCAGACGTAACAGACGTGCTTCTTGTCAAATGGGAGGGGGATGCCCCATGAAAAAGATGTTCTTGAAATTGAAAGATCCTGCAGGCCTTCTTTTACTCTGTTGATTATTTCATTACTTCTGTATCTTGGAGAGATAAAGTCAGGGTTTTTCTCATATAAATCGAGCAAAATCTTTTGATATTTACTTAGCTTAAAGAAATATGATTCTTCTTTTAGCTTTTCTATTTTAGTTTTATGAATAGGGCAGCAATCTTTTATCAGATCTTTTTCTGTATAGTATGCTTCACAAGCGGTGCAATAATATCCTTCGTAGTATCCTTCATATATATCTCCATTTTTATGGACTTCTGACAGAATTACCTGCACAACTTGCTCGTGGTCTGAATCTGTTGTTCTTATAAATCGGTCATATTTTACATTAAGCTTTTGCCAGGCATTCTTAAATTCTGGTATGAGTCCATCAACAAATGTTTTTGGCTTACGTTTTGCTTTTTCTGCTGTTTGCTCCATTTTTTTACCGTGTTCATCTGTTCCAGTAAGAAAAAATAAGTCATATTCTTTTAATTTATACCATCTTGCCAGTATATCTGCCGCTATAGTTGTATATGCGTGCCCTATATGTGGAATATCATTAGGATAATATATCGGTGTTGTTACATAAAATTTTCTTTTGTTTATTTTTACCATGTTGCCTCATTCCATCAATATAAAACAGGTATAAAAATCTGCTGATGTAAGCAGATATCAGCCGTACTTCTCAACCAACCAGTCGGAAATAAATCCTTTATACTTTTATAAGCCTTGAAAATGGCCATCATATCCAAGCTAACAATTCTTTATTTTTATAAATCATACAAATAGTTATAAACTAATTATGTTATTTACCACTATGGCTCAAATTGATGAAACAGCGACTATGCAGAGGCCAAATGAGGAAATATCTTGTAGCTCTCTTGTTCTCGGCCTCATTATACTTAAGCCTGGAAGACCATCTTTTAAATCAAATGATTTCAAAGAAAGACTGAAAAGAGTTGCCGATAGGCATAATTTGGAAAGAATGTTTAAAGGCTATTCTGCGGGCGATGGAACTTCTCTTCTTGAAAGAACAAGCGGATTTGATAATGCAATACAACTTGCCCAAGGTGTTAGATTGATTTATCAAGAAGGAAATATGCTGAATACCGATATTTATCGTATAAATGAACGTGCTAAGCCATCTGTTGAACAATGCCTTGTAAGCCAGTATGGTGGCGATTTTCTTAGCAACCTAGTCCCCCTTTCAGACTTAGTTTGGAGTTCTCCCCCATAGCATCCTAGATAAAACTATTAGTGCCCTTTGCATTTAAGATAATCTATAGTTGTCAGCATAGAGCATATAATTTCTAATATGTATACTATAACTTATCTAGTTTAACCCTCGTATCTACGTAAGATAATTATCTCCTTTCCTTATCCTTATAATTTAAAAAAATAAAAAATAAAAATTCTTAGCGTTAATCCTGGGCATATTTGCCTACTATTACGCTTCTTTTCTCTTCGCTAGCCTTTGCAAGTTTCCTGCTTACTTTAATCAAATCAGGATAAAGTTCTCTTGACACTTTCTCTGATAAGCCTGTGCTTTGCAATGCAGTTATATAGTCATCAGTTGTCAGTCTGCATCCTGGGTTTACCCCGAAGTACAGGTGCTCTTCTGCAATAACTCTCCTTTCGGCTATTTTGCCAATCAGTATTTGGCCATATTTTGGAAATTCCTGTGCAAACTCTGCAATAGCTTCTTTCATACCACGCGCTCGTTCTTTGTCTTCGCTTTCTACGAAAGCATATGTTCTTTCTCCTGCAAACTGTGCACTGCCAAGCTTTTCTGCCAGATTGCCAGCATCTTTCTTTTTTACTCTTTTTACCTTCTGGTACATACTGGACAATGGTATTTCTAACCTGTCTCTTGCAATAAGCTGTATTATTTCGCTTTCCATTTTGTTTTTTCCTCCTTACATTTCTTAATATAATAATGATATAACAGTATTTGAAATTTTGAGGTGATTTCACTCACCACAATATATATAAGCAAACTAAGGTTGATTTAATTATGAAGGAACAGCTAAAAGAAGCGGGTTTGACTGAAAATGAAGCTAAGGTTTATACGACCTTGCTTGAAATGGGACCGAGCCATGCAGGCATAATATCCAGAAAATCAGGGCTACACAGAAGAGTCGTATATGATACTGTAGAGATGCTCATACAAAAAGGGCTAATAGGTTATATTCTGGAGAATAATGTCAAGCTTTTCCAGGCAGTAAGTCCGGAGAGAGTTGTTGAATTGTTGAGAGAGAAGGAGAAGTATGTTTCTGAAGCTCTGCCAAGAATGATGGAGCTTTTTACAAAGACTAAGGAGAAAGAGGAAACTAATTTTTATAAAGGCAGAAATGGATTGAAAACCGTATTTGAGGACCAGATTTCTACTAAAAAGGAGATTCTTGTTTTAGGAGCTTCCCCTCTTGCTTATGATATCTTAAGATTTTACTTCAAGTGTTTTGACAAGAGAAGAGCGAAAAGTAAGATAAGGGCGCGCATCATTTTTAATAAGCAGCGCACTCTCCCAAATATTCCTTATTCTGAAGTGCGATTCCTTCCTGAAAAATACCATTCCCCGCTTGCAGTTAATATATATGGGGATAAAGTTGCTCTTGTACTTTGGAGCAAGGAAAATCCATTAGCAATTGTTATAAAAAACAAGGAAATAAGCGAAGGGTACAGAAAGTATTTCGAGCTTTTGTGGAAGTTTGCCAGGCAATAAGGTTTAAAAAGCAGTTTTTGTATCAAGAGAAATGGCATTAGGAGCGTATCATTACATTCGGCAGTCCTGGAAGAAGCCAACTCGGGAAATGCTTCAGGAGAGACTTATAGCATGGAGAGAGGGCAATTCAGTTGTAAGAGTGGATAAACCATTAAGACTTGACAGGGCCCGTTCATTAGGGTACAAAGCAAAAACAGGGATTATAGTCTTGCGTGTGAGAATCAAGAGGGGAGGAAGAAAGCGTACAAGGCATAAACACGGAAGGAAATCAAGAAAGCAGCATATCAGAAAAATATTGAAAATGAATTACAGATGGGTAGCAGAATTAAGGGCGGCAAACTCTTACAATAATTTGGAAGTATTAAACTCTTATTTGCTTGCAAAAGATGGGAAGTATTATTTTTATGAGATTATCATGATAGATCCAACTAAACCAGAGATACTAAATGACCCAAATTTAGCGTGGATTTCTTCGTCAACAAATAAGAATCGCGCTCATAGAGGATTGACGAGCGCCGGCAAAAAGTCCCGTGGATTAAGAAGCAAAAGTCCAAATCAAAAGGTAAGACCTAGTTTACGTTCCTGGAGCAGAATGGGCAAGTAAATTTAAGAAGTACTCCACATGGACCTGTTTTTGCCGGCAAAGCGGCCACGTTCGTCACGTTCCTGTTCAGCGGCCGAATTTTGTCCTCCAATCACTCGGTCGTGATGGGTGAGGTTTGAGCCTCTTCCCCTGTTTGTTTTTTGTCTGTTTTTCATAATTAATTTATGAAAATCTTATATTTATACATGCGTTGTCTGGTGAAAGACTGAGGTATTTTTAAGCATTATAGGCATAAACATTTCTAGTCTAACGTTTATTTGCGATACTTTATAAACCGTAATTTTATCCGATATTTATGAATATAGGCATTGTAGGTTTAGGAGACATGGGAAAGTTGTATGCCCGAGAGTTTTCCAGCATAGGCCATGAAGTATCTGGATGTGATTTGCCAGAAAATATAGATAGGATAAAAGAGGAATTTGGAACAAGAATAAATATTGTAAACGCAGAAGATATATGTAGAGAAAGCGAGCTAATAATTTATTCTGTTCAAGCACATAATATTCATGAAACAGTAAGACAATATGGTCCATTGACAAGAAGAGGGGCTATTGTTGCAGGCCAAACATCTGTAAAGACTCCCGAAATAGAAGCATTTGAGAAATATCTTCCAAGAGAGACGCATATAGTCACATGCCATTCTTTACATGGTGGTTCAGTCAGCCCAGTCGGACAAAATCTAGTTTTAATTAATCACAGAAGCTCGAGAGAGGCTTACAATTTGGCGCGAGAAACTTTTGAAACGTTGGGCTCCAGAATAATTGAAATTTCTGATTATAAAGTGCATGATAGAATCACTGCAGATACTCAAGCAGTGACGCATATTGGATTTGAGAGCATGGGCAGTGCCTGGATGAATGCAGGGTTTTATCCCTGGGAAAATCCGGCATATATCGGAGGTATAGATAATGTAAAAATATTAATGACTTTAAGAATATTTGGGGGGAAATCTCATGTTTATTCTGGACTTGCAATGCTTAATCCTTTTGCTATAAATCAGATAGGGCAATATGCAAAATCAGAAGCAGATATATTCAGATTAATGATTAAGGAAGATGAGAAGGCACTTAGAAGCAGACTGAAAGAGGCTTCTGATTTGATATTTGGAAATAAAAATTCTCCCATAATGTTAGAAGATAAAATAATGGGGGATTTCAATCTAGGAGCAAGAAATGAGAGAAAACAGAACTCTCATTTAAGCTTGCTAACTATGGTGGATGCATGGCATAAATTAAGAGTCAATCCATATAATAATTTGATATGCCAGACGCCATTATTTAAATTAAGATTAGGAATTGCTGAATATTTATTTAGAGATAATGGACTTCTTGAAGAATCCATAAATGCTGCTCTATTTGATAGGTCTATAAGAGCTGATGATTTAGAGTTTCACGATGCCGTTAAACAGTGGGCATCAATAGTCAAGAAAATGGATAGTGATAGTTATACAAGGCAATTTTATGAGACAAAGGAATTTTTTAGAGATAAAATATCTGAAGGGATGAAGAGAAGCAGCGAATTAATTACACGTCTGGTAAAATCTAATTAATCTTCTTCCAGCAGATTTGAGTTAGGGTTTTCATTAGATGCCTTGCGTGCCTGCCATTCTTCTCTTTTTTTCTTTTCTATTGGGCAGTTAGGATTGAAGCAGAACTCCCAGGGTCGCTTGCCTTTTCTAATTGCGAGAAGTTTAGGGAACTGGTCTGCTTCGCATAGTTTATCCGATTTTTTTATTAAAGCATTTGGGGGAAGTGAATATGTTTGCTTGCAATCTGGATAAGCAGAACATGCTACAAAATATCGCTTTGTTTTCTTCGAATAGAGTATCCTAAGGTTGCCTTTTTTGCATGTTGGACAAGAAAGGAGAGTATTTGATTCATTCTGTTCCTGCCTGAGAGTCTGAAGTCCTTGCAGAAGCTCTTCTCCTATTTCTTTCTCTTTCTGCTTGAATTCTTCAGAAATTTTAGTAATAATTTCCCGCGCATGCTTTATTACTTTCTGCTCTTGTTCCATGAATTCTTTTTTAGACTCCTGAATTTTTTCCAATTCTTCTTCCAGTTCTCTCGTGAGGTTTTCATCTATAATAATAGGAGAATATTTTTCAAGAGCAGAAATAAGCTGCATTCCGAGAGGTGTTGCCTTGATGCTTGTACCGTCTAAGTAGCCACGATTAAATAATGTATCTATAATAGATGAACGTGTTGCTTTTGTTCCCAGGTTTTTCTTTTCCAAAATTGCTACGAGCGAGGCGGGAGTGTATCTATTAGGCGGCTGAGTTTCTTTCTCAATACTTTTAATTTCATCTATTTTAACCAGACCATTAAGGTCAGGAAGAGAGCTTTCCTCAATAAATGAAGGATAAACTTTCATCCATCCTTTTTCTGACAGAGTTGTTGCGTTTGCTGTGAAAGTAATGCCGTTCTTCGCTGTAAGGATGATGTGTTTTCTGGCCGCCACAGCATCTTTACAAAATGCAGCTATAAATCTCTGGACTATAAGGTTGTATATTTTTTCTTCTTTTTCGACTAATTTTCTATATTCTCCAGTAGGATATATTGATGGATGTGCAGGATCTGATTTTTTGCCTTCTACAGGTTTTTCTCTAGTGGCTTCTTTTACCTGTGGAAAGTGTTTTGCCAGAGCTTTCAAGATTTTTTTAGGCTGAATTGCTTCAGGAATCTTCTGAGAAGAAGTTCGCGGATAGGATATAATTCCCTCAAGATATAGTTTTTGGGTAGTGGCTAAAGTTTCAGAAGGATTCATCTTGAAAAGGCGATAAGCCTCTCTTTGCAAGGTTGTCAAGTCAAAAGGAACGGGCGGGGAGATATTCTCATTGTTTTTTTCAGTTTCGGCATTTGCTTCCTTTATGTCTTTAAACTGCTCAAGAAGCGATTTGTCAAATATATCCTTTGGATGCTTGAACTCAATGCTTTCTGCAAGCGCAAATATTTGCCAATAAGGCTCAGGCTTAAACGCAGATATTTCTTTTTCTCTGTCAGCTATTATTTTCAATGCCGGACCCTGCACTCTGCCTATTGAAAGAACCTTAAAAGAGCCAGTCTGCTTTATTGCTGACATAAGAGCGCGGGAAAGATTGATACCATAAAGCCAGTCAAGAAAATGACGCGTCTCTCCTGCATATGCGTTGCCCCAATTAAGCTCCGACATGGGATTTTCATAAGAATTTTCCAATTCATCATTTGTGAGAGTTGAAAACTTCATGCGCAGGGCATTAGTTCTTTTACCAATAAATCTCACAACGTTCCATCCTATAACTTCACCTTCAACATCAAAGTCTGTTGCAACTATGAATGTTTCAGCCGAACGCACGAGTCTTTTAAGCACTTCGTAATATTTTTTTGTGAAAGCCGCAGTTTTTCTTGAATATGACGGTTGCCATTCTAGATTGAAAATTGGCCAGCCTTTCTGTCCAGCGCTGTAAGTAAGATTGAATAAATGGCCTACTGCGGAAGCTACAGTTATTATTTTTCCATTTCTTGTAAGCTCGTAATAAGGAACTCCATTTTCTAAGCGTTTAATTGGGGTGCCAAGTGCCTGCGCTATTTTTTGCGCCGCCTGTGGTTTTTCTGTAATTATCAATATAGAATCTTTAATTATCTTGTTTTCTTTTTCAGGTGCTTTTTTACCCAGTGTTCTTTTTTTCACTAAATTAGAGGCAGGAACCGGCTTTCCAGGAGACTCTATTGTGGTGAGCTCTGCTACGGTCGGCTTTGGCCTAACTTCCTTTTCAGTCGTTATTTTTACATCTCCCAGAGGGATATAATCCTTTACGGTTGCCATTTTATGATGAATCAAGCGGACTTTTTATATTTTTGATTGATGCTTGAGATATTCGAGTGTAAATCTGGGTTGTTTTTATATCTGAGTGTCCCAGCAATTTTTGGATTATTCGTAAATCGGTGCCGGATTCTAGTAAGTGAGTTGCAAACGAATGTCTTAAAAGATGAGGATAAACCTCTTTTGTGATACCTGCCTTTTTAGCAGATTGTTCAACAATTGCCTGAATTGTTGCAGTTGTCAGTCTTCCGCCCCTGTTTGAAGGGAAGAGGACATCTTCATTTAATAAATTGCAGTAATTTTCCAATTCTTTTGTAACTGAATCTGGAATCCTGACAAATCTATCTTTTTTACCCTTTGCTAATCTGACATGCATTAGCTTTTCATTGAAGTTCAAATCGTCTTTATTTAGGCTTATTACCTCTGAGACTCTTAGCCCACACCCATAGAGTAGCTTTAGTATCAATCTGTGCTTTATGTTCACAGGCGCGTTTACCAATGCCAATGCTTCATCTCTTGTTAATATATCTGGGAGTGTTTTGTTTCTTTTTGGCCTTGGAACATAAATTTTTCTGCCTAGGACTTTATCAAAGAAAAATTGAATAGCAAAGATCTCGTGAGCTACAGAAGAGGGATTATGCTTTTTTATCTGCATTTGGACATAATTCTTAACCTCTTCCTGACTAAAAGGTTTGTCTTTTAGATAATCGCAAAACTTACTTACTGAATGAACATAGCCCTTTAGAGTTTTCCGTGAAAAATTGCGTATTTCAATCTCTTGCCCAAGCTTCCTTAATGCCTCTTCTTTATCCATGAAGGTATTACAGATAACTAATTTAAATAATTATGCCAATACTCCCTAGGAGTATGGTATCATGAGTTAATTCATGATACCATAATGTTATGTCTAATTGTTCGAAGGCACTAAACTTTAGAATTAAAAGATAGTTAAAGATGGCATTTCAATACCCCCGACCACCCTCCCCTAAATTGGAGATGTGTGCTTGGTTTTTCTTTCAGAAAAACAGATAGTCTTTTTCTTCGAAAAAGAAATTTATTTGGGCACTTTTCGCATTCAGAACAATAAACTATATAAAGGAGTATCATTATCCCAATTGTATGGAAACCCTTGAAAGAACTTTGGAAAAAGTTGAAATAAGGACAGAAGAAGCAAGACCTTTGCTTGCGGAGAAACCACTTTATGAAGGACTTCGAAAAGTAGAAGACAAGGTTTATGCCGGCGGAACAAGTATTAAATATTGGATGTAATCTGTCTTTGGAGTAGAAAAATGAATTTTTCTTTTATTCTTATAGGTAGTACTCATTCTTTTGTAGATGATTTTTTAAAACAAGAGGAAATAATAAAATCAGTAAAACCAGAATTTGTATTAAGTGAAGAATTAGAAAATTTAAAATTAGATACGGAAGATAAGGTTAAAGAAATTCTGGAGAAAAAGTTTATTTCTGATATGACTTCTTTTGATGAAGTTGAAAAATTGATAAAATTGTGTTTTGAAAAAAAGATTAAACTAATTGGAATTGATTTTCATAATTTTGGATTTGACGAAAATCTGCAAAGAAAAATAAAGAATCAAAAAGAACTTATAAAAGAAGATGAAGAAAGATTAAATAAAATAGTTGAAGAAAGAGAGAAACTTCATCTTTCAAAGATTTTAGAATATAAATCAAAAACAAAAAGACCCCTAGTCATTATTCTTGGTTGCTGGCATTTGAGAGAAAATTCTTTATTAAGAAAAAAATTAAAAAACTATAAGATTATCGCTCCATTGGATGAAAATGGAGGAGTTTTGTTTGAACCAAACAACAGCGAGATTAAATATGGCGAGATAATTTCAAATGAAGAGTAGATTAAAACTCAAAGATTCATCGTATATCTTGAGAGACACCGAAGATAATTATATTTTTATTTCAACTGCAACACGAAGAATAAAAAAATTTCAAGTAGATTCTTTAGTTAAGGATGTGATTGCTTCTCTTGATTCTGAGCAAACAGAACAAGATTTAACTGAAAGATTATCTTCTAAATATAGTTCTCAAGACATAAATGCTTGTTTAAATGCTTTAGAAAAAGAAGGGATAATTAGAAGATATGAATCTGATTTAGAAAAAGGAAGACATTACAAGCAATTGTTATTTTTGGACGAACTTACAGATTCAAGGGAAGAAACCTTAGAGCTACAAAAAAGAATAGAGAACTCTAAAGTTGCTGTCTTTGGAGTAGGTGGAATTGGAACTTGGATTGTAAATGGGCTATACCAAATTGGGGCGGGAGAAATAAGAATTACTGACCCTGACGTTGTAGATGATAGTAATTTTAACAGGCAATTATTTTTTGATTCTGGTGATGTTGGCAAGTATAAAGTTGATGTTGTAAAAGAAAAATTAAAAGATGCAAATATTAAGACATTCACAAAAAGAGTAGATGCAAATCAAAATCTCGAAGAGATTGTTTCTGGTTGTAATTTTTTAGTAAATTGCGCTGATTCTCCTTCAGTTGTAGAAACAACAAAAATAATTGATGGATATGCTAATCAGCATGGAGTTGCTTATTGTGTTGCAGGAGGATATAATCTACACTTAGGGATGGTTGGTCCAATCATCATTCCAGGAGTTACTAAAACTTTTGATGATTTCATAGAATATCAGAAAAGAATGGACCCCTTAAAAGATTTAGAAAAAATAAGAGACATTAGACAAACAGGAAACCTTGGACCAATTGCGGGAGCAGTAGCAAACATTCAAACAATGGAAATTTTTAAATATCTTACAAGAAAAGGCAGAATAAATCTTAATAGATTTGCAGAAATAGACTTTATGGATTTAGGGATTGAATGGAGGGATTTTTAAAAACAAACGGAAAAGTGCCCATCTTCTTTTTTAGAAAAAAAGAAGCAAAAAAGACGCGCACAGCTCTTATTTATTTGGACAGCGTCCCGCCGTCCTGAAGTGCCATCTTTAAAATTAATACAAGTGCCATCTCACAACTCTGCGGTTTTTTCTGCTGAAAAAATCCTCGGGGAAGGGTTGCACCCTTTCGCTTCGCTCACCCAGACATAACAGCGATTAAGAGGAAAATCCTTGCAGGATTTTGCCCAAATTTTCCTTCGGAAAACTTCTCTTAATGCCGATGTTAGTTTCAATTTTCAAAAATCCTAAAAAATAGAAAGGGGGGGAACTTTTAGTCCTGCAGACAGATAGTCTTTTTCTGCGAAAAAGAAATTTACTTTACAGCTTCAAAAGAATTATTGCCTTCATTTTCAAAAAAATACATATTTGCTTCTCTTTTGCTTGGATGCTCGGCAGAAACTAATATGTCTGTTCTTCCATCTTGGTTAATATCTTGTGTCGCTATACTCAATCCTCCGGCAGTAGCCAATGGAACATCTCCAACGTGTTTTGGATTTGAATAAGTATTATTTCCTAGATTTTCTATTCTGAATATTGCCGCTTCTTTTTTATCAAGCTTCTCAGCTGCAACTAAAATATCTAAGTCTCCGTCATTATCAAAGTCTCCTAAAGCAACATCAAGACCAGGAGAACCTCCACCAAAAATTAGTTCTCTTCCACCTCCATAAAGGGGAACAGAAGCAATTAATGTTGGATTTCCAAATTGATAATTTCCTCTATTGTCAGAAACATAAACTACTGCTTCTCTTTCTATAATCTTTTCAGCAGCAATAACAAGATCAGGCAATTTATCGCCTGTTATATCTCCAATTGCTACACCTGCATTTCCATGCGGATAAAGTTCTACAGCAGCAACAGATTTGGGTTTTGGCTCTTCTGTTCTCGGTCTATCATTATCGCAACCAAGCAGTCCAGCTAAACCTGCAACTACTAATCCACCCGCAATAATTCTTTGATATAATCTCATGCAAATAGTTACCCATAACTTATTTATAAAGCTTTTGATTGATCTACTACTTTAAAGTTAATAAATGAAAATAAAAGTTCCCTCTCTAAAACATTTGAATTTATGGAGCTTCGCCCTTGATGACGGATTTTTGAAAACTTCTTCGTCGCTTCGCTCCTCGAGGAAGAAAAAACTTTCCTTAATCGCGACGTTGCCCAAAATGAAAGTTTTGCCTGCGGTTGCTCACCTTCCCCCCAATTTCCGACATAGAGTTTTAGTTTCCCCTCTTCCTGTCCTTTTGGCTGTGAGCAATTCTCAGCCTTGTTATTTCTCGCTTCGTTAAAGCCACACAGAGAAAACTCACAAAATTGCTATGCAACTTTGTCTAACAAAGCTTTAACGAAATTGCTTTAGAGAAATTTGAATTTTCGCCTTTCTAATTTTGCTTTAATCTTAGGCAATAATTCGGAAAATTCTGTATCATTTTCCAGAATTTTCAAAAACTTGTTTACGAAATCCAAGCTTGCTTTTAGTTTCAATTTCACAAAATCTTTTTTCGCAACTAGACTAAAATTAAAGTCCTCATCTTTCTTATTTAACTCCCAAGAATTGTCAATAATTTTATCTCCATATTTTTTCTTATAATCTGACAATTCAAAATCGGACTTTAATTTCTTAAATGTTTTTTCAATAATTTTTATAATTTGATTGTTCATTTCAAAAACAATAATTGTCCGTTGCTCATTCCTGCTTAAAGATTTTATCTTGGATTTCATAATATTGATAATTTGCCTAATATTAAATATGTTTCTCTTCAGCAACTACGCTACGAAATCGGCTGAGAACAAAACTTTCACTCACGAGGTCGCTTCTTGCTCCACTCGTGCCTTCCGCTTCGCTTCAGGTCAAGCAACAGCAGATTAAGAGGTAATTTCTTTTGCCTTCGGCAACTTTTCTCATAAAAGACAGAAATTAGCCCAAATCGCCACTTATTTTTTAATTTCAGTTTGGTGAGCGGCTTCTGTAAATATCGTATGTAGCGGAAGAACGCAATATTTGAGTAATCTTATTATATTTAGAGTTCAATAATCTGACCTTCTCTGCCTACATTTATCACTCTAGTTGTTCCTATTTTCTGCTCAAAGCCAGAAGCTTCGTGAATGTGACCATGTAAAAGGATATCGGGTTTGAATTGCTTTATGGCTTTAGATATAGCCTTGCTTCCCTCAACTCCTGAAAATTCCGAGAGACTGCCTGCAGGATGCATGTGAGTTACCATTATCTTTTTTTCTATGCCTTTAAGGCCAGCATGCGCCTTTTTTAAAGTCTCGAATATTTCTTCTTCTGTCACAGCTCCTGGGAAAAAGGGGGTGTTTGCTGCCCCTCCAGCTCCAAAAAATCCAACATGCTCGTATTGGACGGAATAACCATGTATGTTGCTTACCCCATACATTGCAGCAAGGAAGTCCACAGTAGCGAAAGAATCGTGATTTCCAGGTATTATCAGCACCTTTTTCTTTTTATCCTTAAAGGGCTTAATGAGGTTTTTAGTCTCCACATAGCCTGTAAGGTCTCCGCACAATACTACAAGATCCACTTTCTCCCTTTCTGCTTTCTCGGCAAGTTTTCTTGCTAGTTTTGAATCTCCTTCTATGTCAGAAGCCGCTAAAATCTTTAATTTTCTCATGTTATATAAAAGAGACGAGCTCTTTTAAGTTTTTGCAATGGAGGGTCGCTTCTTATCTCTGATAAATCTGAACTGCCGACCAAGAGATATATTTCTATATATACTGCCTTCACTTTAAAGTCAATAACTTGGGTTTTTTTGCTACTGCTGGCTATAACAAACATACGGAAAAATTTAAAAGCTATATACGAGTTTAATATATAGATTGTATCATATACATAACATTTAATGATATCTAAAACAGATCATGAGACACTTGATATCTTCTTTAGAAGAAAACCAGCATTAATGCTTGTAGCACTAAAGAGAATGACAAGGGCCAGATATGGAAGCATTCTTGCGAAGGAAGTGGATTGCACTTATAGTCATGCAGTTAAAATACTGCAGAGCTTGGAGCAATTAGGTTTAGTTGTTTTTGAGAAGAAAGGACGCACTAAGCTTATCAAGCTGACAAAGAAAGGGCAAGAAATTGCAGAGAATATAGAGAATATACGAAGATTATTAAGTTAATCTCTCTTTTGAGTATGTCTGGAAAAACTGTTTAATTTATTATGTTCTAGACTATAATTACAGAGTTTCTCTGAAAGATAAGATGGCCCCGGCGCCCTCTAGCACTTTTTGTCTGTTTTGAGGAGCAGACACAGTACAAGTTTTATACACGTAAGTATGTTGGTTTGTCTTTATATATTTCAGCTTCAACTCGACAGTAGGCGCTTTTAACATTCTAACTTCTAAGATATTAAAGATTATTAATTCATTGTACAAGTGTTGTCTCATTTTCATCCAGTTTTTAATAATAGTTTGCATAAATCTCTCTGACCTTTGCCATATTCAGTTATATCTTTCTTTTTCTCAAGTTCTAAGCAGTCATTGTAAATCTTCTTTATAATTTGCTTTTCTTTCTTATTCATAAAACCAAGGAATCTAGCTCTCAGCTTTAAAAACATCAGCAACAACTTACAAGGTACAGCAATTTATACTCTCATTTTACATTCATTACAATTATTAAAGCAAGAAAGCGGCTTCTTTTGACAAGCTATACAATAGACTCTGTTCTTCCAGTGAGCAAATATTACTGTTCCTCCACCCAAGAGAGTTAAACCTATCTCTAGATTTTCAGTTATGTATTTTTCAGCTATAACGTGAGGAGTAATAATGAAACTAATTCCAATTACTGCTATTAGGATCACTATCGTATATTTATAATAAATATTCAAAAGATAAAACCACTCTTTATTTATTTTACTTTAAAATGGTAACAACAAAAAAGTTTAAATAGTAGTATAAAGTACTATTTTTAAGTTAAAACATGGTATCAGATAAATCAAAGCAGGCAATTGAACGATTAGAGGCAGGAAGATACTCCAACGATAGAGAGATCTCTCTTGGTGGTGTTGCCTATAGTGCACGAGATGTTTTGGTAAAAGCTCCTTTGATTGCAAGATTAAATGTCTATTATGTGGGAGGAACAGGAAGAGGTAAGACTCAACTTGGACATGATCTTTTGAGCTATTTTAATGATTCTGCCTGTTATGCAATGGGTCGCCCAGATTTTGAACCTTCTGAACTTTTAAAACAAGTGAGGTTAGGGAGTCTTAAGGATGCAAAAACCGATCGAGAGCTTGTAGAGTTAACTGAAAACGTGCGAAAAAATCTTTTCTTTATTGACGAATTAAATAGGGCTCCACCTATTGTCCAGAACTATTTCTTTGACTTCTTTGATGGAAAATTAGTTCATGATGGAAAAATTCTCAATTTAGGAACTGATGGCTATAGCATTGGTTTTGCAACTGGAAATCTTGGAAATGGAGAATATGTAGGTGTTTCAGATTCAGATAGAGCATTAAAAGATAGAATGCATATGATTGTTAAGTTGGATCATCCTGATTATAGGCCGACACCTCAAAATCTTTTAAGTGTGTTCAAAGGAAAGAAAAATCCTAGATCTGACATGCCTAATGAGGCACAAGTTTCAAAAGAAGATATTCTTGCATTACATAAGGAATTTGGAGAACGAGAAACGTATCCTCTTCTTCCTATTTTAGGACTTTATTTTACGGAAGGTTTAGATTATTTGGAAAATGTAAAAGGCAATAGCAAAGCTAAATGCGATGCTCGCTGGCCAAATTTGGAAGGTATTAGAACAGATATTGATGAAAACAAAGTATTTCCATTTTCTCCAAGAGGAGTACTTTCTGCTATCGGGTTAACTGGGGCTTTGCAAATGATTGCAGAAGCAAAAGGAAAACAGCCAACCACTTCTAATTTATTTCTTGACGCCTTACGATTGACTGTTCCTTATTCAGGAGTTATTGCTCCAATGTACATAGACCAAGAACATAATGGGGATGTTTATTCAGCTTTTGATACTCTTTTCGGCCAAAATTCAGGCAATCGAAGAGAAATACTCGAGAGAGTTTCTAAGCTTGAGGAAGCTGTAGCTTTAGCAGAAGCAGGTATAACTGATGCAGATTTGCTCAACGATGTTGCATCAGTTAAGGGTCGTTGGACACCAGTAAAAGAAGCAATTCAAGATTATGCATCAATCATGAAGAATGATAAAAATCCAGAAAAGGCCAAATTACGAGAGATTATTGAAAGAGCAAGAGAACAAGGGAGGAAATAACCATGAGTAATTTCGACCTTTACAAGCAATGGGCAGAACGCTATGCTCAAAGAGTAAGTCAAGGACAACCAGACAAAGGTGGAAAAGGAAAAAAAGCAGATTCTAAGCCAGATGCTGGAAGTCAACCTGATTCAAATGCAACCACTCCTCTTGTTGTTCCCCATACTTTTGGGAGTGCTTCATTTTTGAAAGGACAATTTGGAAAAGACTTTCTAAAGGAATATAACGCAAGAGTTAAGAAAGATTATAATAATGCCTCAGCTTTGCAAGTTCTTAATTGGGATGATGCCAATCAAAAAGTAACGGGCTCAAATCCTTTTGCAGTTGTTCTTTCTAACATGATTCTTGAGAAAAGTGGAATCAGAACTGCTACACAAGCAGAGTTAGAGAAAATTGCACAGGCAAATACATTACCTATCAAAGGAAATCATTATGTAGAATCTTCTCTCGTGTGGAGATCTAATGCAGATCCTAATAGTTGGCTCGCTTTGGATTTCTATGATCAATTTAGAGGCGCTGGCAAGCCTTTGAAGGAAAATACTGCTTATGTGCTACCTTTATATGGACTTTCATTGAGGAAAGAAAATAAGGCGCCTAATAAACTAGCATTTAATTTAAAGAAAGAACTTCTTTATACTCCTCTTTATTTTGAAGCTCATATACTTATGAGTAAAGACGGATTATATGTTAAAGCTGGAGAAGTTGATACCAATACTGGACTACCGAAGAAAGTCTATGAGAATGCTGTTCCAGGGAACAGACAATTATGGACTAGAAATTCAGGACTTTCGAGGTTGTACCTCATCAGGGACTTGGATCTCTTCGCTAGGGGCGGGGTTCTCGCCGGCTCGTATGAGGCTGGTCGGGTAGTTTGCATTAGCGGCGCAGCCGCCGCGCAAAAGCCGTGAGTTTAGGAGATAAAATGAAAAGCGAACTTCAAAACATCAAACAAGCACTTGAACAGCAAAAAAACAAGATCGGATTAATTGGAATTAGATTAAATGTTGATGAAGTTGCTGGAAATACTTTTGCAGGCCATATTACAACAGATTGGAAAGAAATTAGTCTTTCTTATGGAAGAGATTTGGATTTAGTGCCTGATGAGGAAAGCAAGCGTTTTGCATCTCTTAGAGGGATTAAAGATCCCTTGCTTAAAACGGGACAGGATGTACTCGACCATGAAGCAGGACACAGAGAAAATAAGGTAGGAGAACGATATGGTTGCCCCTATGATTTAGAAACTCACGAGAGAATCAAGGACAAAGTAACACGAGGACTGCAAGAGATAGGCAAAAACGGTCTTGAGCAGTATGTTACTAATGCTTTTGAAGATGTACTTGATAATATTAATTGCAGGAGACATACCGATTTTGCAGGCCAAACTCTTTTTTGGAATAACCACGGGCTTGTGAATGGGCAGGATGGAAAATATAATCTTTTTTACGAGGCTTTTGTCAAAGTTAACCTTATGCTTGCAGGAAGAGCAGCAGACTATAGTCTTCTTAAGAGATTCTTTGGTGATAAACCAGAAGTAAAAGAAGCAGTCGGACAATTTCTCGGAGAAATGAGAACAGTTACCCAAGAAGAGAAGATATTTAAGTTACATGAAAAATCTGGATTCCAAAAGCTGTTTGATCCTACAGATATACGCCAAAGAGCGAAAACATGGAGCAATCTCGGATATTCTTTTGCTGTTCATCTAGGTAAATTGCTGGAAGATCAGCCACCGCAACAAAGAATGTTTGGATCAAGTGAGGGCGATGAGAATTCAGAGGAGCAGAATCCTTTTGATCGAGAAATGAAAATGCCTTCTAATAGGCAGGAAATTGCCTTTGGCAGATATCAGGGAGGGGAAGCACCGCTTGCACATAGAGATTTACAAGAGCAACTATATGACCTCTATAAGAAAATTTCTAAGGAAATTCCTGTAGAAACTACTCATTACTCAGCAAGTCAAGCAATGCCTCTTGTACGCTATGGGAGACGATTTGTTAAGGAAGATGAACGTAAGTTTAAGTTCAGAGGAGTAGGATTCAAATCTGATGGAGAGATGGGTTTAAAGACAACTAAACATCATGTTGAACACCCTGTTGCTTACAAGAAACATCCTCACCAGTTTCCTAACTTCAAGCTTGCACTTATGGATAGATCAGGAAGTATGGCTCTTAATTCAGATAATGGAAAAGAAGTAGGAAATACTTCATATATCCCATGGGGAGATAATAGTAAATATCATTTCGCATTAAAAGGATATTTTGGCATTGATAACTTCTTTGAACGCCAAGGCGTAGCTCCTTACATTGAAAGTAGCGTTCTGGGATTCTCAGGAGAATCAGCAGTGCGTGGAAAATCAGAATTAGTCGCCAAATCCTTGCTAACAAAACCCTCAGGAACTACTACCTTTGATAGCGAGGGCTTGGAGAAAGAAATCGAAGATAGTGCTTTAGTCTTGTCTATTTCAGATGGAGAATTTAGCATGAATGGCTCTCAAAAAACTAGTTTTGAACAAAAGATACGAACTGCTGATTATGCACATATTCAAATTGGTGGCGACACAGCGTTTTCAACGTATCTAAAGGATCTGGGAGTTCCAGTTATTAACGTAAAAGGCGATGAGGATCTTTCACGAAGCATGGTTTCCTTTGTTTCAAGTTATTATAAGCAAAGCCCTAAAATTGCAGGAGCTACAGCATGAAGCAGAAAATGAGTATAACTGTAGAAGAAGAAAAGATACAGAAAGTTGAAGAGTATGTACGCAAAGGAGCATTCAGAAATAAATCGCATGCTTTAGAGCAAGGTCTCGATATATTGTTAGCATCATTGGAGGCAGAAAATGAGCAACTTTGATCTGTATAAACAATGGGCAGAACGCTATGCTCAAAGAGTAAGTCAAGAGAAGCCAGATAAAGGTAAAGGAAATAAAGAACCAGAACCTGATAAGAATGCTGGAACAAATCCTGATGTATCCCCTGCTTCAAATACTCCAATTCCCCAGATTCCGTTCGCCTCAGCTTTCTTTCTATCAGGAGATTTTGGAAAAGATTTCTTGAAAGAATATGAGCGGGTAGTAAAAGTAGATTATAATGACGCAAGCGCTCTTAAGATACTTAAGTGGAATTCTACAAAGAAAGTTGTAGAGGGCTCTAACCCATACGCAGTTATAGTTGCAAATCAAATATTGCAACCTAAGAATATTAGAACAGCAACACAAGCAGAGTTAGAAGCTATCTTAAAAGGAAATAAATTGCCTTTGCAAAATCAATATGAAGATTCTTCACTTGTATGGAGATCGAAAGGAAATCCTAATGGTTGGCTCGCTTTGGATTTCTATGATCAATTTAGAGGCGCTGGCAAGCCTTTGAAGGAAAATACTGCTTATGTGCTACCTTTATATGGACTTTCATTGAGGAAAGAAAATAAGGCGCCTAATAAACTAGCATTTAATTTAAAGAAAGAACTTCTTGATACTCCTCTTTATTTTGAAGCACCCATTCTTAACAGCAAACATGGATCTTACATTAATTCCTCTGAAATGGATGCTAAAACAGGTTTGCCAACAAAAGTGTATGATACTGATGTTCCTGGTAAGAACAGACAATTATGGACTAGAAATTCAGGACTTTCGAGGTTGTTCCTCAACTGGAACCTCAATATCAACTCGAACGACGATGATTTGGCTGACTCGGGCGAGTATGGTCGGGTAGTTTGCATTAGCGGCGTAGCCGCCGCGCAAAAGCCGTGAGTTTAGGAGATAAAATGAAAAGCGAACTTTATAATCAAGTGTGATGTGGGCCCACATCATTTATCTATTATTCTTCTTGTTCTTCCAAGCTTTCTTCGTATTCTGCTAGAAGCTCTTGACCTTCTTCAGAATCAAAGTCTATAAATTCGATACTTGGCTTATTTCTATCAGCTTTTCTGAATTGCTTAAGTCTCATATCTACTGTATAGCCTTTGAATTCTGGCAATTTTGTAACCATGTTGACCTCCTGTTTGGTATTTAATTGAGTATTTATCTTTTCTCATATTCTTCTGAATTCTCCATTTCTTCTTGATATTCATCAAGCAAGTCATTTTCTGCTTCACACTCATAAATTGATTTTCCATTGCCTAAACACTCAAGAAATTGCTTAGCTCTTTTCTCTCATCTTTATTATCTAAATAGGAGTTGATATATTTTTTCCATTAAAATTGTGGATGAGTTCTGCAACAGTTTGCTTTAAGACGTTCTGCTCTTCTTCAAGCAACCTGAATTTATCATTTAATATTTCTCGTTCTTTTTCAGATTTTTCCAGTCTCTTTTCTATCTCTGTTCTTGTAAGATCAACAAACATATCTTGTTCTGAAATAGTATCTTTCATGCCCAAGAGCTCTGAGTAATAATGAATCTTATCGCTCTCTTTCCACCCAAATCTGTACTTTAATGCGCTCTCACTCTTATATCTTGGCAGCCAATAACAGCATGAATTATGTCTAAAGTCATAAAGTGTTAGGTCGCAATATCTTTGTCCTGCAAGCGTTTTTTCTTCTCCAAACAATTTCTTAGCTAAATTCTTAAGGTACTTATTGATAGAATTATAGTTTATATTAAAGAGAGAATCGCTGCTTTTTAGATTGTTCAGTTTTACATACTCTTTTAACAATGAACTGTAGAGCATAAGCTTAATTCTTCTTCCAAATGAACCAATTTTAACTATTTCCTCTCTAATATTAAGCTCTTTGAAATCATTATGTAGGTCTGAAACCTTAACATTCATTAGTTCAGTAGGTGCTCTAATTCCTGTATCGTACAAGAACCAAATCAATACTCTCCATTCATATTTAGCATTATCGGCCAATTTCCTTATTTGTTCTTCTGTAAGATAGACCCAGTCAGGTTTTTCCTCTCTTGTATCCAAGTCTACAGTAATATCTTGAATTTGGATTCCTTTTTTGGCATTCACTCTTTGATGCCAGTGCCAAAAGGCTTTGAACATTTTAACAAAGTCTCTAACACATATGTACTTTTGACCATTAGGTTTAGTAATCTTGCCGTTTCTCATATCATTAAAGAAAACATGAAGTTGCTCATCAGTCACAGTAGTTATGTCATCAACTCCATACGAGCTACTCATTTTTTTCATCATGGAAATAAGTCTGTCTCTTGATGAATTAAGGTGCACATAGCTTCTGGAGCCTTTTTTAACCCCTCTGGCAACGTTTATACCTATTTCCATATCATTAAGATACCTTAGTAGAATATCCGAGTTTTCTTTACTTATACCTTCTATGAAGCCTGTTAATCCTTCTTTCCAGGAGAGATATCTATCTTTATTATTGTAGGGATATATTCTCATATTCGTCTTAAGCTATACTTTGTTATATAGCGTCTGTATAGTCCCTATAGGTGGTCTGCTCCTCTTTTTGGGATAAAAAGTATTATGGCCCCGACGGGATTTGAACCCGCGACACCTGGATTTCTCGATTGTATATCAATCATGAGCCATTTAAGACTTACGCCTTTAAATGTAAGAGTCCAGTACTCTAACCGGGCTGAGCTACGGAGCCTTGATAGAGCAAAATCCAACGCGTTTAAAAATATATCTCCCCCTATTTTTTTTGTGCTCTTTCTATAAATAGTCTTATTTCATTTATTGGAATAGGTTTTGGGATGAATGATATACCCAATTTTTCTATTTGGTCTAGAACTTCTTGTCCAGGGTCTCCAGAACAGAGTAAAGTCCTATCTGCTTTTAACGTACCTTCCCGTGCTAATGTAGCCAACGCATCTGCACCTTTCATCCTCCCATCCAGATTATAGTCTGTCATTGTTATATATGGAGGCTTTCCTTCTTGATGGGCTTTTCTATAAATTTCCAAGAACTCTTCAGCAGTTTTAACTGATTTATATTTAAACCTAGGGAAATATTTATTTATCATCATTTCCATTAATCTAGTTATTAAATCATCATCTTCCGCATGCAATATTGTGTTTAAGCTCATAAGGTTTGTTGAAAAAAGGTGTTTTTAAACCTTTCTACTGTTATTACTTTAGGATAATTACACTATCTGTACTTTCGCCAGGTATGCTTGCACTTAGTGCATTTATAAAATTTGGTCTCTGATTCGTCCGAAGCGCGAGTTTGAGTCGTCCAAAAATACGATTTTTTATTTTTGCATTTTGGACAGGTCATATCTACGATAGGATACGTATTATCCATATCCTCATCTATCACTGCTACCATATCTCTCTTCCCAATCTTTTCAGATGCTTCTAATTTTGGTTTTTTAGCATACTTTGTTCCGCAGGCAGCGCAGACTGCTTTTTGTTCTTTGACTACAATTATCCCCCCACATTTTTGACAAAATTCCATCATATTTTCAAGTACCAAGAGTTTTTTAATATTGCGGTTTCGTTATTTGCAGAAACCTCTTTCTTCAGGACTCTTGAAAGATTCGAAAAACAAGAGTTTTATCCAGCCGAGGAGAGGCACTTTTCCTACTGCTTTGCCCATTATCGTCTCTTTTTCTATAACTCTTTCTATATCTAACTGGTCAGAATTGTTGTCTCCTTTTGTTGAAATAGGGTCATTTCCTACTATTCTATGAATTATTGGATATCGGGTAGATGCCGAGAAAATTACGATATCTCCAAGATTATAGTCTGTTCTTCCCCAGACTAAAACTATATCTCCTTTGTTTAGACCATTTTTTAGAGGAAATAATAGGAAATCAGATTCTTCAATATTTCTATTTTCATACCATGCACTATTGGAAATCCACCAATTATTAAAACCTGAGTTGTGATACATTGAGCACGATTCCACCACAACCAATGGTAATGGTGTGCCTGTAATAAAAGAGAGAACAGGGAACAATATAAATTTTATCAATAGTATTATAAGGATTATTGAAACCAGCCAGGAATGCCATGTATCTTGTTTGAGGTATAACCAGACTTTTTTAACCCCTTCTAAAATTTTCATACATACAAATAGCTAAGGGTATTTTTAAATTGTTGGATGCTTAGTGTTAAGTTCCTTGAAATCAAGAAGTGGGATTGCCCGGATTCGCATCGGGGTCGCGAGCACCCGAGGCTCGAAGGCTGACTAAGCTACCCCACAACCCCATGCGGCTTCGGGGAATCGAACCCCGCTCTCGACCTTGGGAAGGTCACATACTAACCGATATACTAAAGCCGCATATCTGCGGTATGAATGAAGAGTTAATAATACTTTCTTAGCAGGCAGTACTCGTAAACGCTCATACCTGTTATTATTAGCATTACTGCGTCTATGACTATGCAGCTTGAACAAACTTGCTTAAGAACAAATGCTTGTATTATGATAAAGTAGGCAGCTAGAATAGCTCCCAGAAGCGCAGAAGCGGCGAATAATTTGTAACGAGTATATGATCTATGGCTTAGGTAATATAATATCAATAAGAAAGTAAATGCCACAACGCCAATCCAGCTAAGTTTAACACCGAATAAATTTCCATATGCGGAGTTTTGCACGCTATCGCAGTTCTTGCCTATAATGCAGAAAGCGTTTGAACTGCTATCTGAATATACCAAATAAAGAGACAATATCAAGTTTATTGCAATAAGCGCTGCAAGATAAATTTGAAAGGGTTTCATAATATTTTTTAGAATAGGCGTGTTTAATAATCTTAAGGTTTTCTCTAGTTAGGTGATAAATGGCAATTATGATCCCGCCAAGAATTGAACTTGGGACCTCTGCCTTTCCGACATTGATTTTTTCTGCCAAAAGTCCCAAATAAACCGCGCCCTTTAGGGTGCGGTAAACGCAAGGACTTTTTGATATCAGAGCAGCGCTCTAACCAACTGAGCTACGGGATCTTACATTTAATTCGATTTAACTATTTAAAAATATTCCCGTTTGGTATATTTAAGCAAGACCGAATTCTACTGTAAGACCCTTATCTCGAAGGGCGAATTTCTTCAGCGGGAGATTAGCCGGAAAGTTATTCACATATACCTTGTTTTTGCCTATCGCTTTTATCTCATATCCAGTTTCTAATTTAGAGACAAACACATCGTTTAAAGATTCTACTCCAAGAGTATTTAGTTCATAGACTACTTTGTCACTTAATCTACGAACCTGACTTTTAGCTTCTACTCTTGGCAAATTAGACATCTTTTCGAGCTGTTTATCAGTTAAAGGGCGATTCATTTGCATATTGCCATGATCTGCATTTGGCTGTGAAGGACCAATTCTTATTCTTATTCCGTTAGGAGTGTTTTTCATTTCAGCATTATTTGCCTCTTTAAACTGCATTTCAAGATTTTTCATGAGAGAGTTCATTAAAGTGCCAATTATTTTATCTGTAATTCCCATGCTGTTTACAAAAGCGTTCTCTATTATTTCTTCGTCTTCTAAATCGTTCTTGCCCAATATGCCAAAATCCTGCGCATATTGCTCTTCATCAATCAAGCCTTCTCCACAATATGGGCAAAAGCTAAATTTATTGCTTATGACTGACTTGCATTCAGGGCACATTTCTTCATTTTTTCTCGATTTTTTCTTAAAAAACATGTTTTCTGGAAGCTTTTTAAATTTTTAAACTTTATGTATTTTTTAAGGCTACATTATTTAACAATATGTTTCAGCCAGGATACATCATTATGAATTGCTTTCCATGGATGAGTCACTTCCATTGAAAAATTAGGAATATATTTTATTTTCTTAACTTCTTTTATCCCGGGCAAGAATATCAATCCTACAACAAGTCTGAAAAATGCAGCAACTCCAAACAGAAAGAGGTATGGATTTAAGGCGGATGGATGGTAGTAATTAACTATTAATCCACCGATAATGGGGCCTATAAACATGCCTGCCCCCACCAATATATTATTATATGAAACGCAAAGACCTCTTTTTTCCGGAGAAACAGCATCATAGTTAAAGTTTGTAGCGGCTATTATGAATGCAGCATTTGCCAGTCCAGATATTACTTGAGGTATTCCAATAAGCCAGAATGGGTTCTTGATAAATATCCACAGGATGGGAGTCAATATGAATAGAACATTCGCCACATGCATTAATTTTACATTTCCATATCTGTCTGAAAATTTTCCTGCAATTGGAATAGATAATAAATAAACAACTGTTGAGCTGATGCTTATTATCATAAATGTAACGTAGCTGAATTTCAAATATTGAAGCATATATACTGCAAAGAAAGGGCTAGCAATCATTATTGCACCATTAAAAAAAGCCAGATAAATAGAGAACTTTCCATAATTGTCCATCTTTTTCATGAACTGCCAGAAAGAAAAATAATCTCTTTTCAATACGCGAAATTTAGGAGAGTATTGTTTTCTTAAGAGAATGTAGGAAATCATACGCGAAGTTGACGCTATTGCAAATAACAATGCAAATCCCAGGAGAATATATCCTTGAGTCTTAAATAAATCTAACATAAATGCACCTGCCAGGACAGTCACAAGACCTGTCGTCCCTATTGCTCTATTACGCAGACTGAAGTATTTGCCTCTATCTGATGCTGGAACAAGGTCTCCCATCCAGGAAAACCATGCCGGATGTGCGACGCTTCCTGCAATTACAACGATTGTATATGCAATAATAAGGTATATTGGGGCGTTAGAAGTCAGAATATTAAAGTGCACTAGAACAGCCAATAAGCCAATTGGAATCCAGAGAAGTGCCTGCATTAAAACAAAAAGCATGACAATTTTCTTTCTGGAAAGACTTTCCATTAATTTACTTCCAAACAATTGAGCAAGCGGTCCGGCTATTCCGGGAATTGAATTAAGAAATCCTATCTGTAGTGGCTGTGTATTGACTGCTAGAGCCATAGGAGTTATATATGTCTCTCCTATGCTTGATGAAACGCCTGCAGCACATCCTTCCTTTATGCTTACCGAGAGGGCTTTCTGTTTCTTTCTATCATTTGCCCCTTCCTCTTTTTGCATATTAGGGATATGAACACAGGATTAATAAACGTTAGTTTTTTGAGTTTTGATATAGAGAACTGCGCAGGTTAGATTACATATTTGTACGCAGTTCTCTGTCTGAATAACTGCCACTCGTTGTCATCTAAGCAATGCAGTTATCCATATTTCAAGTATATAGTTATCATTGCCAAATCAAAAGCATCAGTTTCTCCCATCTTTTTTTCAAATCTCTCTTTTTTTATTTCGTAGAGATATCTCAAATTTACAATAGGTAGAGAAATCCCAGATTTTGTTTTATAGACTGCTCCTGAAAAATATCCATTTATTTCTCTTGGCTTATCATCGTTTGAATAAAGCTGGCCGTTTTTATAATGATGAATATATAAATCAACATAGCTGTTTAGATTTTCGTGCGGCTCAATCCAGCCATATCTTTTAACCTGAATTAAGCGAAGGTTTTTTGTTTTATCAATAAATCCCAGTATTCTTTTTTCCAATCTTTCTCCTCTTGAAAGTTTTATTATCTCCGTTTCATTGACTGGTTCGTAATTGTCGCGTTTTTTTGTATCAAATTCACGCATCATTGAGAGGCGGGAATAAAGATAAATATTATACTCGCTTAATCTGGCAAGAAGTTGCGGGAGGAAAGCCGAATTTATTCCCAGATGAAGTGCTGAGTGCTCTCTATAGAAAAAACCTAAAGTTGTAGTATAGCCAATTTCCCTGTAAGAACACATGAATTTATGCCATGAGTAAGGTTAGCTAGCATGTCCAGAGAATCACTATATTTGTTAGCTTTTTTGTCTTCGAGATAAACAAGTTCACGTGGATGATAGGGATTGTGTACTATTTGATTGCCTATTTCTTGTATTCTTTTGTATGTAGGGTCATTTGTAAGAATAGCCATAGATTCCTTGTTTTTTTCAAGTCTTTCATTCATATATTTCTTAAAAAAACGCAAGATTTAAATACTAGTGTATACAGAGATATGTATACATAAGGTAATTCCATGATAGATATATTTGATGCGACGATATTGTGCAAAAATTGTCAGCGTGAGATGGTACCGACAAGCGTTAAAAAAGAAGGATTTGAGCTTAGAGCGGTAGAATGTCCCTCATGCCACGATAATATTGTACACCCAGCAGATTTAAATGCTTTGGAATCCTTTAATACATTACGAAGCAAGACATTTACTGTAAAGCTACGCATGGTTGGGAATAGCCATGCAATAAGCATTCCCAAGGAAATACTTGATTTTGTTAATGAAAAGCACAGACAAGCGCGTAGACAAATGGATGAAATGGTGAGATTATGTTTCGAGGACTTTGATACTTTGAGTGTGAGGTTTGGAAATGAAACAGCAAGAAATTAGACTTAAGGTTGTAGAAGCATTGCAAGATGATGCATATAAGGGCATAGCTAGAATTGATCCTCAATTAATGAAATCACTTGGTTTAAGCAGAGGGGAGATTATTTCTATCAAAGGGGCACGTGAAACTGTAGCTATTGTTGATAGAGCTTATCCTGCAGATGTAGGCGAGCATATAATCAGAATTGATGGATTAATAAGAAGAAACGCCAGAACTGGAGTAGGCGAGCAGGTAATAGTAAGCAAGGTAAATGCAAAAGCGGCAACTAAAGTCTCAATAGCCCCGGCTCAACAAGGAGTCATGATACATGGAGATCCAGAAGTTTTCAAGAACGGACTTTTAGGACGAGCAGTTGCCAAGGGAGATATTATCTCTTTAGGAGGGGTGCAGAGGAGAAGAGACATGATGCACGATAATTTTCCAGATATTATAAGCGATTTCAATGAATTGTTTGGTGGACAGTTGGGGTTCTCCGGATTTCAGCAGTTAAAGTTTGTCGTTGTTTCTACTACTCCAAACCAACCATGCATTATTACAGAGGATACAGAGCTCTTTGTAAATGCAAAATCAGTTGATGTTTCAGAAGAAGCAGTGCCTGATGTTACTTATGAAGATATTGGCGGATTAACAGATGAAGTCAAGAAGATAAGAGAAATGGTTGAGTTGCCCCTCAAGCATCCAGAGATATTTGATAAACTGGGTATAGAGCCCCCTAAAGGAGTTTTGCTCCATGGTCCTCCTGGAACAGGAAAGACATTATTGGCAAAAGCAGTAGCTAACGAATCAGAAGCACATTTTATTTTGCTTAATGGTCCAGAAATAATGAGCAAGTTTTACGGAGAGTCTGAAAAGAAAATAAGAGATATATTTGAAGATGCGGAGAAGAATGCGCCTTCAATTATATTCATAGACGAAGTTGACGCTATTGCTCCAAAACGTGAGGAAGTTCAGGGAGAAGTTGAGAGAAGAGTTGTTTCACAGCTCCTGACTATGATGGATGGTTTGAAGTCAAGAGGAAGAATAATAGTTATAGGTGCAACTAACAGAGTCAATTCTATTGACCCTGCTTTAAGACGTCCTGGAAGATTTGACAGGGAAGTTGAAATTTCTGTTCCGGACAAGCAAGCACGCCTTAATATCTTAAAAATTCATACTAGAAATATGCCTTTGCACAAAAGTGTAAATCTTGAAGCCCTTGCTGCAAAGACTCACGGATTTGTAGGAGCAGATTTATCAGCATTAACGAAAGAAGCGGCAATGAATTTACTAAGAAAATTACTTCCAGAATTAAAATTAGAAGATGATGAAGCAATTCCGCAAGAAGTTCTTGATAAGATAGTCATTAGCGGAGATGATTTTGAGGAATCGCTGAAGGTTGTCAGACCAAGCGCAATGCGTGAAGTTCTTGTTGAGACTCCGAATGTAAGCTGGGAAGATATTGGAGGTTTAGATAATACTAAGAGAGACTTGCGTGAGGCGATTGAGTGGCCATTGAAAAGTCCTGAAAGCTTCAAGCGTCTAGGGGTGAGAGCTCCAAGAGGCATTTTGTTATATGGTCCTCCGGGAACAGGAAAGACATTATTGGCAAAAGCAGTAGCTAAGGAAAGTGAGGCAAACTTTATTTCAGTCAAAGGACCTTCCTTGTTGAGCATGTGGGTGGGAAAGAGTGAAGAGGGAGTCAGGAAAGTGTTTGAAAGAGCAAGGCAGGTATCTCCCTGCGTTATTTTCTTTGATGAGATTGACTCACTTGCAGGAAGGAGGGGTTTTGAAAGCGGGACAAAAGTCACAGAAAGAGTTTTAAATCAACTTCTTGCAGAGATGGATGGTCTTGAAGGACTTAAAGATGTAACAGTCGTGGGAGCTACTAACAGACCTGATATGCTGGACCCAGCCCTTTTGCGTCCGGGAAGATTTGACAGAGTAATACTTGTAGATGTTCCTGATGCGCAAAGCAGGAAGAAGATATTTGAGGTACATACAAAGAACACTCCTCTTGCTGAAGATGTACGCATAGATGAATTGGTAAAACAGACTGAAGGATTTGTTGGTGCTGACATAGAGGGACTTGTAAGAGAAGCAGCAATGAGTGCACTCCGACGCGATATAACAAGCAAAAACGTTTCACGCAAGGATTTTGAAGAAGCGTTTAATAGAGTTAAACCTTCTGTATCTCCAGAGACTGCAAAGCGATATAAGAAGATGGAAGAGTATTATATAAAGAATGCAAAGGCAGGAACGCTTGAAGTTGGACCTATTTATACAGGGTAAATAAAAAATTCTATCACTCACTTCGCATTTACAAAGCAAGACATAAGTAATTAAAAAGCATATTCCCCCCACTCAATCCAAGGCAGAATTATATAATCTAGAGAGCGACTTACTTATTAAATTCCCGCTCTTTTTCTAGTATTTCTCCAGCATATTTACTAATTTCTTTCTTTAATTCGTCTGTTGATTTATTGTTAATAGTTGATTCCAAACCATGAATTTTTAATTTGTCTGCAGTTTCTGCTGCTTCATTTAGAGCAGCCAGCTCAATTTTAGCTTTGCCTATTATTGTGTCATTTAAATTCCAAGTTCTCACATAAGTATATTCATTAAGTTTCAATTTTATTTTTCCAGCCCGAATATCAACGACAGTATGATAATTAAATGGTCCAAAACCGTCATCGTTATCATAACTCCATAAATTTATATTTACTTTATTATATCCTTTTCTTTTGACTTTATCTAAAAATTCATCAAGTGTTTTAGGGACTCCAAATAATTTATATGCTATTGACATTATTTTTTAGATAACAATCTATTTATAAATATTTAGACTATCTATTATATCTGTTAAAATAATTACATCTTTTGATGTTATGGCTATAGTGTGCTCGGCTTGGGCGACCGGTTTGCCGGAAGATTCTATTAATTGAGGGTAATTATGCAAAAGCCCGGATTCTTCAATCCGCTTTAATGCTATAAGAGCACGAGAGCCGAATTTTTTATAGAGCCAGCGGGAGCAGAATGGTCTGGTAAGATAGTTTTCTTTAATGTATGTAAGGACTTCTCGCGCAAACTGATCTCTTACATTTCCTTCTTTTGTCAAGGCATAAATTCCAGATGGCTTGCCATCACGAACAGTACCTACACCATTTGTTACAAATGGCTCTATGGCATAGATGCCTTTTTCAAGAATTTTTTCCTGTGCATTATCATAATTTGGAATGGTTATGCCTGCATGTATCTCGTTCTTTTCTATTGAGTGTCCCGAAAGGTTGCGCACTGCCTGCAATCCGTACTTTTCTATAGTCTTAGATATTACTGCTCCAATCTCTCTTACTTTCACTATCTTCTTTTCTTTTACCAATTCTACTGCAGATAAAAGCGCCGCTTCTGCAGCGTTAATAAGTTTCTTATTCTCTTCTAAATTGTCCAGGTCAAGTGAGAAAGCCGTGTCAGCAATATAGCCGTTAATGTGCACCCCAATATCTATTTTCAAGAGTCCATGCGCCTTTGCACTATCATTATATGCAGGCGTAGAATGAGCCGCCACTTCATTTATAGAGAGATTTATGGGAAAAGCTGGAGATCCTCCAAGTTGAATTATTTTATCTTCTATCTCTTCCGCTATATTAAGCAAGAACATGTCTCTTTTTATAAAATTTCTGGCATACTTGACTGTTTGGCTAGCTATCTTTCCTGCTTTTTCCAGATTTAGAATTTCTTTGTTGTCCATAATTTTTTAGAGGGTAGATATTTAAATAGCTTTGTGCAGTAGGGCTATAGTAGTCTTATAAGATACAACGTCGCTTTATATTTTACAGTTGGTTATTTTTAACATGAACACTTTTTCTAAAGTGAAATATCTTCTTCCGTTTTTATTTCTAGCAGTAATGATAAGCGGGGCAGAAGCCGAAGTTTTAATAAACGAATGCCAGAAAATAAGCAGTGCAGGCAATTACTCATTAAACAATAGCATTTCTACAAACGGGACATGTCTCATTATAGATGGGGAGGACATAGTTCTTGACGGGAAGAATTTCTCTATAACTGGTACGGGGGGCGGCTATGGGGTTTATGTAAGCGGTTCAAATTATGTAAAAGTTGTCAATATAACAGCAGATAGTTTTTCAAGAGGGATATATGTAAAGAATTCTAAAAGCGTAATAGTTGACAGCGTTCAGGTAATAAATAATACTGACAGTGGCATACAAGGAGATTTCTCGCAAAACTTGTCGGTCTTGCATGCAAACGCATCAGGAAATAATAATAGCGGGATATTTTTCTATACAATAGATGAGGGCTTTATAGGCAATAGCTTAATAGAGAATGGGTTTGAATACGGTGTGCGCCTTAAAACAAGCGAGAACATTAGAATTGGAGGAATAGAAAGCCGCAACAATGAAAATAATGGAATATATGTTCATTTAGGCTCACATAGAACAACAATTTACAATAGCAGTGCCAGTAATAATAAAAATTACGGAATCAGGGCAGAGTACAGTAATAAAGCTATTTTAAGAGATATAATTACAGAGAACAACTCCAGACAAGGAATTTTATTGTTGGGAAGCAACCGAAGTGTGCTTGAAGATATAGTCAGCAGAGACAACATGGCTCAGGGAATAAGGGTAGAATTATCAGATGATTTAGTTGCCAGAAACATTCAAATCAGCAATAATCATGGAATAGGAATTGTTTTATTGACAAGCTCAAACAACTCAATATCAAACATTTCTTCTATAAATAATAATGGACACGGGGTTTATTTTGAGAAGAGTCCGAGAAACTCCATATTCAACAGCAAGATAATGTCGAACAATGGCTCTGGTTTTCATATAGTTCACAATTCTTCTTTTATAATTTTAGAGAATAATGATATATATGACGGCAGAAACGGAATATATACAGAAAGAAGCACAAACATTTTATTGAACAGAAGCTTTATCAATTCTTCCCAAAAAGAAGCAGTCTTATTAAATTTGGGGAGTGAAAATATCTCAATTTACGGCATGCAAGTCTCAAATACAGCAAATGGATTTGACGACATAAGGACTGCTAGTGCAGGTGTGAAAGGTATAATTTTATGGGATGTTTTGCTCGGAAGATATACTTTTATTGAAAGCATGCTTAGTCTAGGGCGTACGGGCATTGGAGAGATAGTATTTTTATCTTCTCTAGACGGCTCCGGAAGCAATCTATCTTTAGATATATTTCTCGACAATGCAACTATAGAACTTAAGTCTACATCATCAGGAATGAATGTTTCAGCAAACGTCACCTTTACTGATTTGCCTTTAAATGCAAGCAACCATACACTTTTGAAAGATGGCGAAGAGTGTCTTTCTTCAGTTTGCCTTAACAGCACAGAATTAAACGGCAGTATTGTAAAGTTTAGTGTTCCAGGCACAGGAATATACAAACTTTCTTTTGTTTTGCTTTTATCTCCTCAAGCTCCGACACAACCGCCCTCTACAAGCAGTTCTAGTTCTTCAAATCAGGGAGGCTCATCTTCACAGACTCCGGCAAGCATAGTTGGTACAAACATTTCTAATGTGGGCAGCAATACAAGTTTTCAAAATCTCACATTAGCAGGATTTAATTCAATTCCTAATAATGAGCTATTAAATTCAACTAATAATACAAATTTACCAATTACTGGAGCAATTATTGGAAGCACTTATCCAAAAAAGATACTTGCTGCTTTAATATTCTTTATCGCATTAATTGGCATAATTACCACATTATGGTATAAGAAGAAGCAGGGAACTTACTGGTAGCTAGAGATAACTGCCATTCTGCGAGATATAATAAATGCAGTTATCTATGTCTTCTTCTTCTTTCTTTCGGCACATGATTTATTATTTTTACTCCTGTGGATTTCCCACATCCCAAGAAGTCGTTATTCTGACGTATAAGAACAGTTCCATGTTGGGCAGAAATATCAAGGTCTTCTCCTCTAAGCCAGGCTTCTCTTTGGTCAGGAGTTATATCCACTATATTATCTTTAATTTCTTTGCTCAAAATCTGTGTAGCGTCAAAGCTTAAACGCAGGCCGTGTTCACGCTTTATAATATACATCCCTATAATCTCAATATTTGCTATCTGGGCTAACTGAAGTATCTCATCTTTTGAGAATGAACCTGAAAATGCGCGTATTTTCTCCTTGCCCGTCTCTCCAAGCAAGTATGGCAGTTCTTCTATTCCAAACTGCTCATTGAGCTTTTCAATAATCTGCTTCTTTTCCGAAGATGTTATAAATCTAAAGTTCATTTTTTCACCTTATAAGGAGAGCGTTTAAATTTTCCTCTGATTAATGAAAATGCCAGCCTTCCATCTTTATGCCTTATTGGATATCCTATAATATTTCCACATTTACATTTCAGATTATGAAGGTTTGAGATGTCTTTTATATTATTGATAAGATGCGGATAATTTTCCGATTCTATAATTCTATTTAGGTAACATCTTTTCAGCCATCCAGGCCCGTCTTTTTGATAAATAAATATTGGGGAATTGCATTTCATACAAGAGACTTTTATTATTTTAGTCGTGCCTCCTCTTTCTCTTAAGTATTTGTCTTTTTTTATCTTCATTTTAATTTCTCCACTTTCCAGTTTAATTCTTTTGCTTTATTCCAGAATAATTGAATGTCTTCATTGAACGGAACCATTAAATTAACCGGGTGCGCTGTATTTTCAATATTAATTTCTCTGACATTATAACTTTTATACCAGTTATGGAATTCTCCTTTATATCTCCAATCTTTAGGTATCTCATCACGAGGCAAGACAACAAGGTCTATATCGCTTCCCAGATATCCTTCATATTCTTCAACATATCTGCCGAAGCATCCACTTGCTAAACTTCCAATGAGGTAGGCTTCCTTTACCTCTTTCAATAGATATTTTGTCTTTTCAATTATGTAATCATGCACTTCTTTTTGATTTTTATAAACTATTTTAAGAGGTTTCATTTAACTTCCTCCAAGAGAGTCATTTTAGCGACAAAGAAACCTTCTGAATCGTTGTCATGAGGATAGATACGGCAACATTTTTGCACTTCTTGACTATATGAATCTTCATGCCAGGAGGTTATTCCTTCCCGGCATTTTAAGGGGAGATTAATTATTTCTACTCTGACTGGAAAATTATTGATGGCGAAGTTTACTACAGATTCGTTTTCTTCCGGGGAGTGCGTGCAGGTTGAGTAAACTAGAGTTCCTCCGGATTTGAGGCACTTCAATGAGTAAGCAAGGAGTTTTTTTTGCATTCTTGAGAGATTCTTCACTACCTTGGGATTCCACATTAGAAAAGTTTTAGGTGAACTCCTTAAGGTGCCTTCTCCTGAACAAGGAGCATCAAGGAGAATTTTGTCGAACTTTAATCCTCTTTTTGCCAGCCTTTCACAGAGAAGTATTCCGTCATTTCTGGTAATTATTGCGTTCATGACTCCGCAGCGCTCAAGAGTCGCCGCAAGTATCTTTATTCTGTCTATCTTTAAATCGTTTGCAATAAGAGTGCCGGTATTTTTCATGCTTGCAGCTATTTGAGAGGTTTTGCTTCCAGGAGAGGCACATACGTCAAGTATCAATTCTTCCGGCCGGGGGTCAAGAGCGAGGGCGGACATCATGCTAGATACTTCCTGAACGTAATAATATCCTAATATATGTTCAAGTGCGTTTCCCAATTCTCCAGGGAGTAGGTCTTGGTCAATAAGAATAATCTCTTTATGGTTTGGGAACGGCTGAACCACATTCCAGCGCTGCTTTAGTCTCTCAAAAAGTGATTCTGGGGAGATTTTGATAGTGTTGCATCTAATAAAATTTCTGGGCGATTGATGGATAATTTTGTTAAATTTTTCAAAATCAATGATGTCCGGCAGAAGCGCCTGCATGCGCCCTTTAAATAAAGGTTTCATTTCGTACATATAATTGAGATGCAGAAAGGGGTTTTAAGAGTATTGTTTTTGACAGGCAAGATTTGACGTAAGTTTACGAAAAGAAAATATCAAAAAGTCCTTGCGTATGCCTAGGCTTGTTTGGGATTTTCTTGTGCTCAAAGTGTTCTATGCACTTTGACATCATAAAAACGAGTGAATGTTCTCTTATGATTTTTTGGGTTTTTTTGAAAACTAAAAAAATAGCCACAATTGTTGTGAGGCGCGAAGCGCCGAACGCGCCCGACATCATGGCTTTTAGGAAAAAATAAGGTTGCAAAAGGGCGTTTAAGGGTGATTAACCGCAATTTATCTGTGCCTGTCGGTTGGAAATAAAAAACAAAAAATAATACTCCAATTCTCAAGCCCTCTTCCCGAGTTCCGCTTAAGCACACCGTACCAAATCACGCTCTCGCGTCTAATCTCGCTTAAGCGAAATTTCTAATAGTTTAAAGATATCGGAAGTTGTTCTCCCACCCAATAGTGGCGCGCGCGAAAAGACTAAAATTATGTATTAAATTGTTATGACTTCTCTTTTATCTTGCCTAAAGGGATGCAATAGTTTAAGTTCTAATTCAGTAATCCCTTCTAATGTCTGATGGATTAGCTCTAAGCTTAGCTCTGAAAATGAAGAGTTATACATCATAGGTTTTTCTTTCCAGCTATTTTTCCAATTGTCTGTTACATTGACTATCCCCCCACAGATTAGAAAAGACATTACTTTATCATGTCCTCCCCAACCGCTTTCATTTTGTCGTATAAGGCAATTTGGTTTATAATTTTCTTCTAAATTATCTAAAGCGCCCTTCAAAGCAAAATATTCTGGAGAGACCGAATATACTTCGGGAGGGGTTGTATCATCAGAAAATTTGGGATCTATGACCCTTCTTGCTTCAAATTTTCTTTTATGTAAATTACTTTCAAAATAGCTTCCAGGTAGTCTTGTGTTCATATTTTTTTAATAATACTTGCCTATTTAAATCTTTCTTTTTGTCACTACTACTAAATTAATATATCAGAAGAGCTTAGCCTGCTTGGAGTTCTTAAGTATGTCATCCATGGATTTGCCCAGAAGGGACAGGACTTGATTAGCAATGGGCTCAATTTGCTTATTTATATAATGATCGTAATCAATGGGGTGCTTGTGCTTTTGGATTGGCTCTGGGCCTTCAGTTGTTATGTAATACTCAATTATTGTTGAGTCAAGAGAATCGAGGAGACGGGCAGCTTTTACATGGGGGGGAGTTGTCTTTGTATATTCTGCAAGCTCTTTTCTTATTGACTTGCGGTAAATTAGCTGGGTGTCAAGCTTTCTTTCCTTGATTTTTTTAATGTATTCCTTGATGAATTTTTCTACCTGTTCCTTGTGGAAGACTTTCATAAGAAGCTCGCGCTGGAATTCTCCTGCCGCTTCTGTCCAATCACCCCTTATTGCCTCCAAGCCTATAATTTCTATTTCTTCTTCCCCATTTTTTTCAATAAGGCCAGCATAGCGCTTCTTGGCAGCTTTTGCTTCTTCTGTGCCTTTTATGCGCACTGCTGGGAGCATCATTGAGAGATATTGCTTTTCAAATTGAAGTTCGAGAAAAGATTCTCTGTTAAAATGTTTATTTATGTACTCTTTGTAAAAATCGTTGATGTATTGCTGTATTTCTTTGCCCAGAGCGTTTGCCTTTTCTTTTCCAAGATCTGTGTCTATAAAAACCGAGTCTGTGTCAGAATATATCACTTTGTATCCTTTATTCTCTATTTCTTCTGCAGTAAGCTTGATAATCATCTGGCCAAAATGAGTTATTGCATTGGCCATGTCATAATTATAATATCTACAATTAGGGTTAGCCAAGACTCCGAAAAATGAGTTCATTATTATCTTTATTGCGTAATTTGAGAGCTCGCGCTTCTCTTTCTTTGCTTTTTCTCTTGCAGTGTGCATCTTTTCTATCAATTTTGGAAGTATGCCTTCTGTGTTTATGAAATATACGTGATTTGGAGATTCTATGGCGCCAGATTCTTTTTTCTCAAGGCGGGACGCAGGATCTATGTTAAATGTTCGCATGATTGAGGGATACAAGGATTTGAAGTCCAGCACAAGAACATTGTTATATATGCCTGGCTTTGATGATTTTACATAACCTCCCGTGATTCCTTTTTCTTTGCTGCTATAGCGGGTTGTTGGGGAAACCATGTTTTGCTTTCTTGCTTCTCTGATATAAAGTGAGTCAAAAGCCGCTACCGAAGCTCCAAGACGATCGAGAGCCATTCCCGTCAATTCAGCTCTTTCTATGGCCAAGTCAAGCATGCGTGTCTTTTTGAGAATGTCATAAGCAAGCTTGCAGTCTAGAATGTTGTAATCTACCAGCTTTTTTTGATTTGTTTTGTACATTCTTTCTATCTCTTCATACCTATCTTTTCCTTTTATTAGTTTTCCTGTGCCAAGCACTGCCTGCGCAACTGCTTCCAAGGAATAGGTTTCAAATTCAGCGTGCTTAATTGAAGGAGCTTCTTTAATATACGGGTCTTTTATTGAATTGAATGCGTCAATAACCTGCCTTCCTGGAATGTTAGCGGTAGATGCTTTGAAAAATCCAGATTCTATTCTTAAATGAGGCTCATCATTTGTCCTGCCAATATCGAAAGAGATTTTATTTTTTTTAAAGAGATTTTTTAGATATAAAATATCAAAATCTATGATATTCCAACCCGTTATTATGTCTGGGTCCTGTTTTATTATTTCTTCTTTAAATTTAATCAGGCATTCTTCTTCTGTTGAACAGCTTATCACATTGTTTAATTTTTCTTTTGTAATCATGAATGTTTTTTCATATGATTCTCCTGAAATGCCTATGCAGAATAACTGCCCGTTATTTTTACTTGATTCTGTGTCCAGAGAGAGAACTTTTAGATTTGTCTTGGCTGGTGAGGGTTTTATAGATGGTTCGTGATAGATTCTGTCAATTCTTTCTGATGAGGCATATTCTCCTTCTATTTTGACTGAGAAAAAAAGGTCATTATCTATAAGAAATCTTGTATGAGGCTTTACATCTGCTTCGTAAGTATCTATTTCCTTATGATGAAGAGCTTCAGAGAGCTTATTCAGCATGCTCTGGTTTTGCGCTTTTATTTTTATAACCGGCTCACCTTTGAAATTAGAACATGCAGTTTTTTCTAAAACATATTTTCCAAGAATTTTTTTTACTTTAGATAAGTCAGATTCTCTTATGAAACAATATGGCTCTAAAGTGTTTATTGTGACGAATGATTGGCCATTTTCCATTCTGCCAAATATCTGAACTATTGTTTTTTCATCACGTGTGTCATATGTGGTGTAGACGATAGATCCATTCATTATTTTTCTAAGCAAAAAGAGTTTTATAAGTTATCTGTCTGTTTTATATTAGATTGTAACTATTTAGTAATTACATATTAGAAACATTTATATATTGATGATGTTTTGTTAAAACATGGCAAAATTTTATATGACCTATAAAGAAAGCGAGAAAATAGAATGTAAACTGATGCAAAATGAAATTAATAATGGCAATAGGCATGGAGTTATACCTATTGTCCGAAATGGCAAGAAGAGAGCAATAAGTTACGAGCAGATTATTGGAATGATTAACTGTTATTTAAATATTAGTCCAAGTGTTGATTTTTCTTTTAAACTGGGAACAACTAATAGGGAGGCATCAACAGAGTATGTTACTCCGTATACTTTGGAGCATTCTCGTCCTTTGATGAGAACAGTTTATTCTTTTAAGGGGCAATTTCGCGATGATGAAGTGCCAAGAGCGCCTGCCCGCGATGTACTTAGCAATATATTATATAGTTTAACAAGGGAAAATGAACATGATGCTGAATGGATTGCATTGCAACGTAAATTGAGTTCAAATAGTTTTGTTGTAAAACTTGCCAGGGTTTAGATAGTTTTATTAGGAATAAATTGTTTTGAATTTTATGGGTTTACAAATAGGAGATATTGTTCCAAGAAAGCAGGTTAGTTTTGCAGATTTGAAAGGGAAGACACTTGCAGTTGATGCTTTTAATGCTCTTTATCAATTTTTGACTTCTATAAGGCAGCCAGATGGTACTCCTCTGATGGATTCTCAAAGAAGAGTTACTTCTCATCTATCCGGACTCTTTTATCGTACAATAGCTTTGCTAAGTGAAGGGATAAAATCGATATATGTTTTTGATGGAGAATATCATGTTTTGAAAGGTAAAACGCATGAGATTCGCGATGAAGCAAAGGATATCGCGCAAGAGAGATTTAGGACCGCTCTTGAAGAGGAAGATATTGAAGCTATGCGAAAGTACTCAAGAGGATTTACCAAACTTACTTCTGAAATGATTGCCGAAAGCAAGGAGTTGTTGCAGGCAATGGGTGTTGCCGTTGTGCAAGCTCCGGGGGAGGGAGAGATGCAGTGTGCCGAGCTTGTTAAATCTGGGCAGGCTTATGCTGTTGCTAGTCAGGATTACGACGCTCTTGCTGTTGGTGCACCAAGACTTATCCAGAATGTAACTCTTTCAAGAACAAGAAAGACACCTTCAGGTTTTGTATATATTGCTCCAGAAATAATAGAATATGAGGGAGTGTTGCAGACACTAGCCATTGATCCTGATCAGTTTATATGCCTTGCAATTTTAGTCGGAACAGATTTTAATCCGGGTGGTGTGAAAGGAATTGGGCCCAAGAAAGCGCTCGCTCTTGTGCGGGAGAGGAAATATCCCGTGCAGATTTTTGCCGCTTTGGAAGGTAGAGTTGATTTTGAGTGGCAGGCAATTTTTGAAATTTTCAAGAAACCTAATGTATCTAAAGAAGGTGTCAATTTTCAGAAGATTGACGAGTCAAGAATATTTGAGATTCTTGTAGACAGACATGAATTTTCTCGTGAGCGTGTTCAGAAGCAACTTGAGAAATTGCACAGCATTAAGAAACAGAATTCTCAGAAAACTCTCTTCTGACATACAGAAGGTTTAAGTAGTTTTAATATATCTATTTTAATGGGTAAGCATTTAGTTATACCTAAATCGGTTTACTTCTCTCTTATGTCTCTCACCACTTTATCTGAAAGCTCAAATGGATTAATCTTCTGGAGATATTGTGATGAGCCTGGATTGTTTTCTGCTGATAATTTTCTTGTAACTGCACAGACTAGAGGATTAAACCCATTTTTTATTTCATTGCCAAATAGGACTGAAATAGCCAGATTATTTAATCCACCAGTCCACAATTTTCAATGTGAAATAAATAAGGAATATTTTAGAGACAATGAGATTTATAACTGCTATCCTTTCACTTCGTGTCCTTACAAAATAGAGAATGGGGCTGGCAGTTTCATGGGAAGTATTGCCAGAGATATGTCATCTTATCTTAACGAACACCCATGTTCATGGTATACTTATGTAAGTCCTGAAGGAATATATCCTTTTACATTATACTCTTCTATTGATATTCAGTTAATTGAGAATAAATCTGCCCCCTCATCTAGCCCTATAGAATCAATGCTTAAAAGAATTATTAATAACAGAGAACTCAAGCTGGAATCTTTAACCTTGCAGGATATATGCCGCAGTATAGCTGCTTAGGAAGATACTCTACGATAGGCAACTATTCTATTTCCTTCATAAACCGGAACTTCTTTATGCTGTTTTCCTGAAGATTTTTCTTCCTTTCTTAGAAATATTATCCCTAAACCAATAAGAACTATTCCAGCAATAGTTAGAACTCCAGTTGTTAATTGTGATGGCAATGCAAACGGGATGAGCTTTTTTACAGGCGCAAGCGGAGCTATCAAAGCCAAGATGCCTATTGCGCCAAGAACATATCCCGCTATTTTCATACTCTTTTTATGATGCTTTAGGGCAGGGTTAATATTTAAATGTTTGCCGATAATTCTGAAGGCAGGAACATTTTTTAAACGTCTAATTCATACTTATTTATGGCTAATTATGACATTATTGGAAATATAGTTGTTGTCAAATTTAAACGTAGCGATTCAAAATATAAGAAGAATAAATGGGCGCGGGATTTTTTGAGAGAACATAAGAATGTCACAAGCGTTTTAGAGAAAACTGAAAGGTTCAAGGGGAGATTGCGTGTCCAAAAAACTCGTTTCTTAGCTGGTGCAAATACTAAAGAGTCTCTTTATCGAGAGAATGGGTGTTACTTTAGGTTTAACGTGGATACTTGTTATTTTTCACCAAGGCTTGCTTCCGAAAGGCAGGATATTGCAAAGAAAGTAAAAAAAGGCGAAGACGTGCTGGTTTTGTTCGGCGGAGTTGCGCCATTTGCTATTGTAATAGCTAAAAATAGCAAGGCGGCAATGGTTACTTCAATTGAATTAAGCAAGGCCTGCAGCAGATATGCTGTGGAAAATGTAAAAAGGAATAAGTTGGACGGAAAAGTAGAGATAGTTCAGGGAGATGTTAGAAGAAAACTCCCTCCGATGAAGAAAAAGTTTGACAGGATTATTATGGCACGACCAAATCTTAAAGATTCTTTTTTAGACGTTACTTTTTCACGTATTAAAAATAAGGGCATTATCCACTATTACGGCTTTTGTTATGAGAGTGAGTTAGAGAATATGAAATCTATGATTATTACTGAAGCAAAAGAAGTAAAAAGAAAAGTTAAATTAATAAATGTTAAGAAAGCCGGGGATATAGGGACAAGAAGATATCGTTATAGAATTGACATTCTGATTTTAAGATAGAAATTAAAATGTCTGAAAATAAAAAATCCCATCGTTCGCTTCTCTCATGTCAAAAACATAGTTCTTGAGCACACTCGAGAATCTAGAATGACCTAAAAGATTCTCTATGCTTCGCAGCAAGTTAAGAAGCATAAGACCCATTTGGAGCAATTAATTTCTATCACTATAATTAAATTTTTATTTCTGCTTTTATAGAAATAGGAGCTTCACCGCCGTGCCAGGTGAATCTAGGGCGTATTCTCATAGGATAAATGCGTTCAGAGTTGTCGTCTAGAATTATTGCTGATCCTTTTAGGGTGGGCAAGTCATCCATTTGCTGTTTAATGCTTTCAAGAAGATATGTCTGCATTATTTCGTTCAGAGCTTCCACATCAGGTTTTGAAGTTACCCTATGTGATATGATAATATCTGACTGGCTCATTACATCCCGATGTATTTGTCCTGGCTGCTGTGTCGCAAGCACGAGAGATATTCCCGGCTGCCTTCCTTCGCGCAAAAGCTGCATCAATGCGTCGCTTGCAGGCGTTTTTGTATTCTTTGGGAGAAACTCATGTGCTTCATCTATAAAAATCCAGGCCAGAGGTTCTTTTCTTCTTCCTGCATAAGATAAATATTCCTGTCCATGATGAATTGCTTCCATTTCCTCCTGCTTGCGGGCATCCATGCGGTTTGCAAATATCTTTCTAGATAGCAGGCTTATGACAAGAGCACGTATGTTGAATGCGCTACTTGAGCTATATATGGATATGTCCAGAACTGTCGTTGTACCTCCCGTTAGAAGCTCACTTACTTCTGTTCCTTCTCTAGTGTTTGAGAATATACCCCAAGTAGATGCTGCACTGAAAAGACCATAAACTATTTCTTTTGCCAAATCTGATGCTTTAGAATCATTGATTATAGAGTTTTCAATGTCTTTAATTGTGTAGCTCCCTTTTTCCTGCAATGCAGTTATTGTTCTCTCTATCAATACTCCTGGTAGGCTGGTAAATTCCAAGTTGAAAAGAGTTATCCAGTCTTCTGCCTGCAGTTCTGATACTTTAAGAGCAAAAGTCTTATCAAAAGGAATCATCTTTTTTTGATATTCATCTATTTTACCAAACGGTACAAATACTTTTACCGGGAGAAGTTTTGTTTCCAGTTCCCATGATGAAAGGAGAGCTTTGTCTTTTTCATTGCGGTATTTCATTGTCCAGAATATCCCCATTGTATCAAAAATTAACGAGGCGATATTTTTTGCATTGTCAGACGGCAGATTGGCAAGCTCTTCTGCAATTACTCCGGCTGAATATGACTTGCCGCTTCCCCTTTTGCCAGCTATCAAGACTACATGGCTTCTTGCTATATCCATCCAGAGCTTGTTTGACAATGAAGTATAAGTTCCCATTTTGACATATCCCTTTCCAAGATAGATAAGCCCACGATTACCAAATTTTTCTTTGTCAGTCGCGTCCCGACCGATTACGATGTCATATGACATACTTTATGAAAATAGTCCAAGTTTATTAATGTTAGTTTTTAAAGTTTCCAAAGATTTTTAAAGGGGTTTATTCTTTGGGTTTCATGGCAGAATCTGCAAAAGAGAAAAAAGATGTTATTGAGATACCCGTTGGCAGATATATAAAAGCCATAAGGTCAAATCCATGGATTATATCAAGTGTAGTTTTGGCAGTTATTGTAATAGTTCTTGTAATAGCACTTTTCAGTGAAGAGAAATCTGTAACTGGAAATGTCATAAGCGAGAATACGGCTGGAGAAAGTTTAATTTCTTTTATTAATTCACAGGGGCAGGGCAGTGCGACACTGGTTTCTGCAGTGCAGGAAGGCAGTCTGTATAAAGTTGTTGTTGATTATCAGGGACAAGAGATTCCAGTTTTTGTTTCTTTAGATGGAAAATATCTTATTACCGATCCAATTCCATTAAGCGCCGATGCAGGAGCTTTGACAGGAAGCGATAGCGGGGCAACAGCACAGAGAGAACCTGTTGAGGTTGATATCGGAAATAGTCCAATAAAAGGAAGCAAGGATGCTCCTGTAACTATTGTTGAATTTTCAGATTATGAATGTCCTTTCTGCGGAAGATTTTATACACAATCATTCAAGCAAATTGATGAGAAATACATCAAGACTGGCAAGGTAAAACTTGTCTTTAAGGATTTTCCTCTTAGCTTCCATCCAAATGCACAGAAAGCTGCAGAAGCAGCTCGTTGCGTACGTGACCAAAAGAGCGACGCAGGTTATTTCAAGATGCATGACAAATTATTTGAGAATCAAGAGCAGTTAAGTATTGAAAATTACAAGAAATGGGCCAGAGAAATTGGGGTTAATGGAGCGGCATTTGATACATGTTTAGATTCAGGCAAGCATGAGAAAGCAGTGCAGGATGAACTTGCTTATGGCCAACAGCTTGGTGTTTCTGGAACTCCGGCATTTTTCATCAATGGATTGCTTATAGAGGGTGCGCAGCCATATACTGTTTTTGAACAGGCCATTGAGAATATATTACAAAGTTCTTAGTCTAGTAAGGTTAATTAATCTTCAATATAATAATCGCCATCATCCATCTTGTAAACAACTTCACCAAAGTATTCTTCTCCTTCTTTCCAAAGAGATGAGTTATATGCATTAATGAGAATGGCTCCAAGTTCAAAAGAAGCATTATAATTTGTTTCATTAGGGTATCTTGCTTGCAATACATAATTTCTACCAGCGTCTTTAGCTTGCTCAACAATACTATTTAATTTTTCATCACCTTTTATACTATCTAGGTCATTAGTTAAAGAAAGCTCTAATTCTGAAGGCGTACGAGTCATTTCACGAATTGCTGGCAATTCTTGCTCTATTTCTTCTTTTGAAGCGTCACAATAAAAGAAAGCATAAGCTTCTCCAATAGGTACAGGATTAGGACTTACTCTAATTTGATGTCCTTCTTTATCAACAAATTGTTGATTTTTTCCAATAGCGTATTCTCCTTTTATGATAATTTCTTTCTTTTTCATACTTAAATCATGTTTAAAGACTATTTAAACCTTTCTATCTGTAACTACTACTAAAGGACTATATATCTAAGAGATTAAAAAAATACGAAAGTTTATAATCTTATAAGTGTATATATAATTATCTTTTACAATGAAACATATTCTGCTTTCCTTGCCTTATGGGTATGGTGCCCTTGAGCCGTATATAGATGCAAAAACAATGGAAATTCATCATACAAAGCATCATCAGGCATATATTGAAAATTTAAACAAGGCATTGGAGAAGTATCCCGAGCTATATGAAAAGAAAGTTGAGGAGTTGTTGGCTAATAATCTGCAAGTTGTTCCAGAAGAGATAAAACATGCTGTGAGAAACCACGGCGGAGGGCATGCCAATCATTCGTTTTTCTGGGAGATTCTTAAGAAAGATGTTAATATACCAGCTAATTTTAAGAAGGTTATAGAAAGTGAATTTGAGAGTTTTGATAAGTTTAAAGAAGAGTTTTCTGCTGCAGCACTTGGGCGCTTAGGCTCTGGATGGGCTTGGCTCGTCAAGCATAAAGACCACTTAGACATAATCAGCACGGCAAACCAAGACTCTCCCTTAATGGAAGGCAAGATTCCTATTTTAGGATTGGATGTCTGGGAACATGCCTATTATCTGAAATTTCAAAACAAGAGAGCAGATTATATTAAAGAATGGTGGAATGTAGTAAATTGGGATAAGGTGAGTGATTTATATGAAAAATCTATCTATAGTGATAGAAATTAATTTCCTTTCATATAATATGATTGCTTAATATTGACAACGCCAGAATTCTGTTTCTTCTATTTAGGATTTCTTAGCAATCCATTATATCTTTCCTTATCTATCCAAAAATTCAATTTCTTCTTCAGAGAGCTTAAGCTGATTTCTGATAGAGTTCTTTTTTAATATTAGTTTAATTAATGTGAAGTCACGCAGGGCGCGTTTTACAGAACAATGGACGAATTTGGAATATTTCTTTGCAATTGTCTTTTTCTTCTCTATTTTTTGATTATTCATCCATATTTTTAATATGCGTTTAGGAGTTTCATATTTGGTGAATCCAGGGTTTGAACTAGTTTTTGCGTATGATATTCCGGCGCTTTGGAATGCATTTTGGTATATGAGAAAACGCCAGTGCTGATTTCTATAAATTCTTCCACGAAAAACGTCTGCATTTCCCAGTGCATAATATGCCTTTGCCAAGGCCTCGTTCTTATACTCTCTCGGAATATTCTCCTCAAGCCAGAGAAGTATCTCATCAAGCGACATTTTCGTAGTGTCAAAAAGTGTAAGAAAGTCCTGACGCTCTTTGAATAGTCTTTTCAATATATTGAAAATGGAATCTTCAACATCTCTCTTCTCTGTTAGGTCAACATAGGGATTATCGGCGTGAATATAGGACTGCAAATCGTTAAGGGCGGCACGCAAATCTCCCTGTGATTTAACAGCAACTTGCATGAAGAACTTATCTTCTTTTTTAATATTTTCTTTAGAGGATACTTTCTTCAGAATATCAGCTATTATAGCATGAGATAGAGGCTTCATTTCTATCAGTTTACACTTCTGCCTTAAAGAGGATAATTTTGACTGCCAAACATCATTGCAAGTCATAATAATAGGGTGTTTTGTCTCTTCAAGGATGCGAATTAACTCCGGAATGCCTCCTATATCTGTACCTGTAACTCCATCTACTTCATCCATGAGTAATATTTTGCCTTTTTTGAAAAGACTTTGCTGTAGTGTGGCTGGTTTAAGTACTTCTTCCAGTTTTGCTCTATTGCGCAAATCAGAAGCATTAAGCTCAAGCACATCGTAATTATTCTCATATACTGCTGCAAGTGCAAGGGAAGTCTTGCCGGTTCCAGCCGGACCATGCAGAATAACACCTTTTTTTTTGGGAAATTCCTGCAAGAATTTTTTTATTTCAACAATTGCTAAATCTTGGCTTATTATGTCAGAGTATTTCTTTGCACGATACTTTTCTGATATGTTAGTCAGGTCTGTCATTTTTAGCAAATCCCTCGAAATGTACTCTTTTATCTGATGGGTTATATTTTCCTCCTTTTTTCATATGTGTTGCTGTCAATATAATGATGCTTGCAACAGGTCTAGAGAGTTTTTCATTACCTTCGGTTATCAAAAAGTCCTTGCGTTTACCGCACCCTAAAGGGCGCGGTTTATTTGGGACTTTTGGATGCTCGGGAACCGCCGCACCATAAATGGTGCGGTTTTCTTCGGTTCCCGACATAATAAGAGGAACTTCTCCTTCTAGCCAGTAATTTCTTTGTCCTTCCTTTAAGAAGCAGTATATCTTTTCTTCTTCTAATCTTTCTGGGAGACATTCTTCCGGCAATCTTCCCGAGGTGTTATAAGGACGCAATGCAAAATCAGGATTGAATTCTATTTTTATTCCCATTTTATGAGGATTTCCCCTGGCCTGCAAGAACAAAAGATGCAAGTAAAGCTTGCAGTTGGACGAATTCATCGCTGCCTTCAGTCATACGAAACTCAACTTCTCCCGTTTTTTCTGTAAGACGCACCTTAATCTCCGGCTCTATTTGCAGATTCCATATTTCTTTTTGGAATAGCTTAATTATGTCTGTTCCAGCAATACTTTCTTTTAGCATCAAATCAAGCAGTTTGTCTCTTGCATTAATGAAATCTCCAGAAAGAGCGTAGTCCAGAACTATTTTTATTCCAGCAGGCTTCGCAGAAGATACTATCATGTTAATCATTTCAGCATTAATATCCAAAGATATAGAAGCAGTGGCTTGGAGAAGGTTGATGGCGCGACGACAGTCTCCTTCGCTAGCTTCATAAAGCGCTTCATAAGCATCATCAGTTAGTTTAAGCTTTTCTTTTTCGGTAATTCTCTTAATTACTTCGATGATGTCTCTTCTTTCAAGCAATTTGAATCTGAAAACTACGCAACGTGATTGTATTGGGTCTATGATATTGCTTGAGTAATTACAAGACATGATAAATCTACACGTATGGGTGTAATTTTCCATAGTGCGACGAAGAGCCTGCTGCGCTTCTCTTGTAAGCGCGTCGGCTTCATCCAGGAATATAACTTTAAATGGGACATTCTCAAGAGCTTTTGTACGGGCGAAATCTTTGACTTTCTGCCTGATAACGTCAATGCCTCTTTCGTCAGAAGCATTCAGTTCAAGATAATTTTCTCTCCATGCATCGCCAAAGAGTGATTTTACTATGATTAATGCCAGAGTTGATTTTCCTATGCCTGCCGGTCCGGCAAATAAAAGATGAGGAATATTTAACGCCTGAACGAGAGATTTTACACGCTTTAAAATCTCCTGTTGGCCAACCACCTCTTCAAATTTTCCCGGACGGTATTTTTCCGTCCAGATATCACTCTGACTCATGGTTGTTTGGCGGAATAGGTTTTTATAAAGATTTGTATGATTAATGTCATGTAGATAAAAAATCCCATCGTTCGCTTCTCTCATGTCAAAAACATAGTTCTTGAGCACACTCGAGAATCTAGAATGACCTAAAATATTCTCTATGCTTCGCAGCAAGTTAAGAAGCATAAGACCCATTTGGAGCAATTAAGCAAAGCTCACAATTGTAGAAGAGACTCAATATTCTTTTCTATTAAAGACGTTAGATATATATAGGTGATAGTATTGTTAGCGGGTGTCTTCCATATATAATTCTCTCCATCAGGCACACAGCGAGATAGAGCGGGAGATATTAGAGTTAGAAACGATAATTGGGGCGCGGGAGGTAAATTATCCCAATGCTCTGCATGTGCTTAAAAAACTGTTTAAAATGTGGGACAAGCACGAAGAGCAGGAAGAAGAAGTATTTATCAATTTACAGAAAAGAGGCTTTACAATTCCTGTCAAGAAGATAATATTTGAGCATGGAAAACTAAAGAAAAAACGCGATGCGCTTGCCAATGCTATTTATTCCGGAAGTCATGTAAAAGCGCAGGAAGCTTTGCGTAAGGATGGCTTGCAGCTTATACGGGATTTAAGAGAACATATGAAAATGGAAGATTGGGTTTTGTATGCTCTTCCCCAGAACGTATTGTCTAAAGAAGAGAGAACAAAACTCTTTTAAACCTCTATATAGATAGAATGTCATGCCCTTGTAGTCTAGAGGCCAAGGACGACGCCCTCTCGCATCGCCGAGTCTGCAATCGTTGAGATTGCAAATTCAGTCCGCTCTCGGACAGGCACTGTTGATTTGCAGCGTCTCTAATTTTTTTTGAGACGTGGAGAACGGCGTAAACCCGGGTTCAAATCCCGGCGGGGGCATAAATACTTTATGGAACTAAAGGGGTGGCTAGTAGATATCGTTATTTTAATTATATTTTGTGATTAGTACAATTCGGCACTAAACTTGCTTGCTTACACAAATATTAAATAGTAATTTAAAAATACTTTCGTTTCTATGATTGAAAAGAAATTCCATCTCTTTCAGAAATATCCTTATTGTTTCCAATCAACAAGAGTATAACGTCCTACAAAATCATTAGATTCATCCCCATTTTCTGTTTCTTTTTCCTTTCGTACAGAAGGTTTAGTGAGGTGCATGGTTATCCAAAGTCCAGTTGAATTATCTGTAATAAATGTCCCATCAAGTTCTTTATCTAAACCAAATGCCTTGACTAATTTGCCAGGCCCATTTGTGAGATTTTTCTCGTCTGAACTGCCCTTATGCTTCATCATTATTTCTATTCCTTCTAATGGAATAACTTGCCTTATCAAAACTTCATTGTAAATATCTTCTCTAAATGTAGAAATTGCAAGCATATAATTTCCTTGAGAGGGATACATATGTATTGCGCCTGGAGTGTAAAAAGCCCCCCTATTTCTATTATTAGGAACTGCATTTCTCATAGAATAAGCATCTACTTGAGAGATAATACCGCTAATCTTCTTGCCTTTGTAATTACGAACTAATAGCTTTCCAACTAAATCGTAGCCTACTTGTCTTGAATCAAGAGCAAAAAATGATTGAGGCAATGCTTTCATATGATAGCGATATTTTTACAGTATTTAAATGTTTGCTTAGTTACTATTTTAAAATAATAACATTTAAAAATACACCTAAGGTGTATTTTTATGGCTGAAAAGAAAAGTTATGTAATTACGAAAAAGATAGCGAAGCATGGGAAACAGCCCATAATTCTAGTGCCTAAAATATTAGAAGTAGAGCTTAAACCAGGCACTATTGTCAAATTGCACATAGAAGTTGTCAAGGAGGTTGAAAATGGTTCTGGAAAGTAAAATAAATATCGATGGAAACTCTAATTACCAGAAATTAGCGGCAAGACTGCAGGAAATAGCAAAAATGACTGAAAGCATGACTTCTAAAGAGATTTCTGAAAGATGGGGAGAATCAAGTTTAGTATGGTTGCAAGGCGTTGACAATTGTATGGTCTATCTTAGAAAAGAAAAGAGAATAGTAGAAAAAAAGAGAGAGAAAGTTCCACAAGAATACTACGAGCAAACTTCTGGCTTTGATTTTCCACAATTAAAAAGTTGGTATAATCCAAATGAAAAATTAAAGCATAGACAGAGAGAACTCAAAAAGATAGTTTATACAGAAAGGATGCTTGAACTTATTGCTCAGAAATTTGATATAAATATAAAGCCTATTGCAAATAGAGGGTCAGATGGCTTTGTTAAAACTTCAAAGGACTTGCTTAATTTATGTGATACTGACCCTAAAGCGAGATATATTATCCAGCTTTGCCAGGGAGATGATGTGGATGTTGCAGACATTATAGCAGTTGTTTATGATGGAAAAATTGCAAGAGATGATGCAATTAAGCTCTTGCAAGAGCCATCTCTTAGAGATTACTTGGGTGAATTTAGGAAACCAGTAGGAATTCCAGATATTGAAGAATATGCAAATGAGTTGTTGCCTCTTGATAAAAATGGAGTTGTTGCCTCTATAGTTTACAGAAGACTTATAGAATGTAGAAGAAATAAGCTTGGGGCAAAGCCGAGTATTGAACAGCGTAAAGATTTCTTAGAAGAAGTACAGAGAAACTTAGAGAGGTTGATATGAAATCACAACTCTATCAGACACATGAAGGGAGATTGATCGCGTTCGCAGCCCTAAAAAATGAACTTTGCAGGAATCCTTCCGGCCGGGAAATGATGGAAAGATATCCAAATATAGAAAAGCCGTATAATGGAAGATACCGTAATTACTGGCAGAAATGGGAATTTGACAAAGCGTTTGATGATTTAATGACTAAATTGGAAATAGTTCCTACAGAAGAAGATATTAATATTTTTATTTCCGGTGCAGTATTTTATTTTAATGATTTATCAGGCAAGAGAGAAAATAGAGGACATTATGATTTACTAGATTATCTAGCAGATAGAGGTCTTGGACCTAATAGGGATGAACGAGACAAATTGAGAGTAAGGTTGAAAGAAGAGCATAATAGAAATAGGATGAATGAGATAAACGATATATTCTCTGAAATGGAGAGAAAATTGGGAAAACAACCATCTTCTGAAGAATTTGAGAAAGCTCACAAAAGAGAATATGGCTTCATTTTATATTCATTAGGCAATTGGACGAATTATCTTGCAACTCTAGGGAGAAAAACCTTAAGGACATTCCGTTATTGGGATGTTAAAACCGTAGATAAGGCATATGATGCACTGGAAGAAGATCTGAGGAGAACACCTACTTTTACTGAGTTCAAAATAAAAAATCCCGGGGCAATATCAAGAATTACTTCAGGAAAATATGATTCTTCTATCAAATCATGGAGAGATTATTTAGTTTACAGAGGTAAAAATCCCATAGAAAAAAGACACTCTCTTAATTTACTGGAATCTATATTAGAAGACCCTGAAACTGGAGGTCTGCCATGATAAAACGTGTTTATTATCAATATTGGAAAGATTTTGAATCTTGGGAAAGATTTGGCTATGATAATAATTATGATGAAAGGAAGGCTACTAACCTAACTGATAGTGATGCAAAAGAAGAGAGAAGCTGGTATAGAAGAGGCAAATATATGGGGTGGCTGAAAGATTTTCCTTTTGCAAGCAGATCTCCTTATCTAAAACTTGATGGGTGGAAGAAGCATGGGTTAGAAAACGAGTTTGATAAGAGGGGCGGCAGAAGCCTTAGAAAGAGCGGTAACATAGATGAGAGATCATGGTATCAACGAGGCGAGTATAAAGATTGGCTGGATCAATTTCCTTTTAAAAGGAAGAGAAGAAAGAGTAGAATTCTTCATAATTCATTATTGCTATTGGAATCTCTTCTCGAAGAAGGAGACATAAAATGAGAAAAAGAAAGAATGTATTTTGGACTCCTAGTAAAATAGATGGGGCATTTAGTAGTCTAAGACATGAACTTGGTAGGGTTCCAACTAACGATGAATTTATAAATAAATATAGCGGCGCGATGAAATCAATAAGAAGGGGGATTTTTTCAGGTATTAACTCTTGGAATGATTACTTAATATCTAAGGGATATGACAAATGGAATATTGATGTTGAGAATGTTGATTCTCTTTATAGCGAATTGAAACAAGAATTAGGCAGGATACCAAATGGAACTGAATTTTCTAAGAAAAGTTGCGGAGCATATGCTTTTATTGTAAGAAGAAAATATAGGCCTTCTATAAAAAATTACAATCAATTTGTTCAATTTAAGGAGGGCAAACCTGCTACTCCATTTAAATTATCCTGGAATCCTGAAAGAGTAAACGAAGTATTTTATGAACACAAGAGTCAATTGGAAAGAGTTCCAACATTTAGAGAATTTGCAAAAAAAAATAAAGGTGCTTTAAGGATGATACTTGAAGGAAGATATAACTTTTCTGTGAGAACTTGGAATGGTTTTTTAGAATCATTAGGAGAAAAAAATCCCAAAAAAGAAAAAGGCTTTCTTGGTGTTTTAGAAACAATTTTAGAAGGAGGAAATGAAAATGCCTAAAGTAAAAGCTAACAGGTATTGGAATAACCATAAGAATGTAGACTCGGCATTTGATAACCTTGAAAAAGAATTAGGCCATATTCCTACTTCAAGAGAGTTCAGAGATGTGAATGAATGTGCGTTTAAAGCAATTGCCAATGGAAGATATAATAGCGATATTAAGACATGGAATGGTTACTTAACATATAGAGACAAAAAGGTAAATCAAGAAAGAGGAATCTGGACACCTAAAAAAATCGATGAAGCTTTTGATACATTGGAATCTCAGTTAAAAAAAACTCCTTCTCAAGATGAATTTATAAATAAATATAGCGGCGCGATGAAATCAATAAGAAGGGGGATTTTTTCAGGTATTAACTCTTGGAATGATTACTTAAAACATCGTGGAAAATTAGTGTTGCATGATATAGGTAGATGGTCTTCTCCTAATAAAATCGATGAAGCTTTTGACAGACTTGAAGAATCTCTTGGAAGAACGCCTAGAAGAAAAGATTTTGTAATAAAATACGCTGGAGCATTATCTGCCATTGTTCAAGGCAGATATAATAAGAATATCCACTACTGGAATGAATATCTTATGTTTAGAAACAGAGTTATTAACAAAAAATCAGGTAAAGACACGACATTAATTCTTGAATCTCTTCTCGAAGAAGGAGGCACACAATGACTAAAGTAAATTCTGAACAGCAAAGAGAGATAAGATCGGCATATAGAGAAATATATCAGGATTTTGCGGAAAAAACTGGAGAATTGTTCAGAATGTATGAGGGAAAAATACCTGGACTTGAAGAAAGGGTGAGAAATCCTGCTTACGATATAAATGGAGATAATGGAGGTTCAGAATATCTGTATGATTTTCCTTCATTCTATCAGGTAGAAGGCGTACAGTTTCTTATGGATCAAAAGAGAGTTCTAATTGCAGATGAAATGGGTGGTGGGAAAACTGCACAAGCAATTGCCGGAAAGATAGCATTGGACAATAAGCTCGGAAGGAAAGTAAAAACACTTATTGTCTCTCCAAATAGACAAGTAAAGAGAATGTGGGCGGAAAAACTCAAAGAATATATTACTCCTGAACAATATGCAACTATCAGAATAGAGAATATAGAGAGTTACAAGAAAGCTAATATAGATGAAGCAGACGTTGTTCTTATAGATTATCATGTATTTTCTTTCTCTGATAATAAGTCGAATAATCTAAGTAGAAAAGAATTAAAGAGAAAATTGATGAATGCCGGCTTCAATTACTTTGTTCTAGATGAAGCCCATAATGTTAAGAATTTCTCATCAGCAAGCAGATTTAATCATGTAAATGACCTTGCTTCTCAATCAGAGTATCTCTGTTTGTTATCCGGAACTCCAATTCCAAATAGCATCCAAGATATATATGCTTTGATTGCACTTCTAAAGCCAGAACATATTGATGAGAGCGGCAAGAAGGTTGGATATAAAAACGCTTCAGCAGTTGCGGCAGAACATTACAAAACTCCTTCTGTCGTCGGAGCAATTCTTAGGGCTTCAAGATTAGAAAGAAAGCTTGAAAATGTAGCTAATTTGCCTTCTAAAACGGAAGAGTGCGTACATATAGAAAGGCTAAGCGATGCCCAACAGGAATTATACGATTCTATATATGAAGATGATTCACTTTCAGGTTTGCAGAAAATTCAGAAACTTAAGCAAGCATTGCTTAATCCAGCTATCATTGATAAGAATCTAACTTCTGTGCCGCAAGCAAAATATGAAAAATTAGATGAGATAGTAAGAAGAACTTTAAAGAAAGGAGAGAAGATTATTATTTATTCTCCTAACTTCAGAATAGGTGTTGTTGACACACTAAGAGAACGCTATGAAGAATTTGGAGCCGTGCATATGGATGGGAGCAATACTTCTTCTCGTTCTTTCGTTATTAAGAGATTTCAGAAAGATGCCAGTACTAAGATAATGATTATGAATAAAGTTGGAGGAGAAGGCATTCCACTTACTGCTGCGAACAATCTTGTATTTCTTGAAGACCCATATTCTCCTGGTGAAAGAAGGCAAGTAATTGGAAGAATTTGGCGTCCAGGACAGAAAAAACCCGTGACTATATTAACGTTGAACGTAGATTGCACAATTGATGATGGCTTAAGGAAATTTCTTGAGCAGAAGAGAATTGCCATTGAATATATAGAAAAGGGGCTTCCTTTAACTTCAGAGCAGAGAAAATTACTAAGTGGAGATAATGATAAAGCTCTTGCTCTATGGCTTAGAATTAATCAGAATTACTTATATACTCCTGCACAAATCACTGGATCATTAATTAGAAATATTAAAGAAAAGCCTGAAGAAAAGGTGGTTAAGATTTTTGAAGGAAGGTTTGGAAAACATCTTGCTGAATCTCTTACAAAGAGTTGGGGAGATTCTGTATTAAGCAATTGCGCAAATCTTTACACTACAATAATAAATGGAATAGAGAAGAAAGAAGGAAATTTAGAGAAGATTGTGGACATAGCTTCTGGATTTGGAGCTCTGTCGCATGCTTTACAAAGGAGAGGCATAGTTAATATAGATGCAGATAAGCATCACTTTAACTCCCCTTATGCTTCTAAAGAAAACATTAACTTGATAGGCAAAATGACAAAACTCCCTATTGAAGAAAATGGCACATTTAATTTAGCACTTTGTTCTATGGCTTTAGATATATTGCCAAATACTTCAGAAGAGCCTGGACGCGTGAAGGCAGTTGGAGAAGCAAATAGAGTTTTACAAAGAGGAGGGTATTATATGTTTGTTCTTTCTGCTCCAGCAGTTAAAAATGACGATAAAATGAGGGAAGGAATGAAGAAAATCGGGTTTGAGGTTTTGCCTGAACTTACCGGCTTTGTAAAGTCGAAAGACAGAAGAATAAAAACTAATCTGTATGTACTTACTGCCCAGAAAACGTTTGATTTAGATAATTCACAAAATGTTGCTGATTTCAGAGAATACTTTGAGCTTAATTCACCGGCAGTTGCAAGAATATTGGGAACTGCGCAGAAACGCAGAGGCGACGCAGTTGAGTTTGAATTTGTAAGAGAAACTGAAATAGAGGATTTGCAAAAAGCAATCAGAAGATTTCAGGAGAGAAAAGGGAAATCTAATTTTTCTTCTTCGCAGGTCTGAATTTTATTCCAAAGGCACCATCTGGACGCCAGCCCAAGTAGCCGTCGAAATCTCGTGTCTTGCCTACCGGAACATTCCAGGAAAGAAAAGGAAGGAAATCAGTAAGGGAAATATTAAAATAAAGACCTTTCTTTTGTGAGAGAGAAGGCTTTTGAGGCGAAAATACATGACTACTTCCTCTTTCAAGATTTATCAGTGAAAAATGCGAGTGATTTGTTTCTTGTGCTGTGCCAATAAAATAAAAGTTAAAGTTGTGCAGAGGATTTCTAGTATTCCAAGAGCAAAATGTCTTAGATGTGATATTTTTACTATATGGTGTGCGCCTTGCTTCTCCAAAAATGCCGTCGTCTTCATTTCCAAGAAGAGCCCAAGCTGTCCAATGAGGCACGTCATACCATTCAATTTGCTCTCTATGCCTCGGGATTATTTCATATAATGAATGTCTTGATGCTTCTTCTCTTATTTCTGCGTACTTAGATTGCTCTATACCATAATTAACATATTTCTGTGCGGAATTATGGTATGATGCACATCCAGAAAGATAAATTAAATTAGATAATAACAGAAAAGATTTTCTAGAAGGAAATTTCATATATTTACAACATAATAGATATATTTAAAATAAGCTGTTTAATTTAATTTGCTAAGTGGTATAAACTTAAATACAAGGAGGACTTAATAAAATAATGGATGGGCAGGCTGAACTTGAAAAAGAAGTGAAGGAGGTGCAGGAGACGATTATACCTGTACAGCAGAGCAACGGCAAGGTTTCAGAAGAAGAGTTTTTTAGCATATTAAAGATAATTGCACCCGGTACAAGCTTGCGGACGGCACTTGATGGAGCTTTACGCATAGGGCATGGAGCTCTAATTGTTCTTGAAACTGAACAACTTATCCCCCTTTTAGATGGCGGCTTCAGGGTAAACTGTCGTTTTACTCCGCAACGTCTCATGGAGCTTACAAAAATGGATGGAGCAATAATTCTCTCAAAGGACTGCAAGAGAATAAATCATGCAAATGTTCTTCTTACACCAGACAGCAAGATTAAAAGCAGCGAGACAGGGACAAGGCACAAAGCTGCCGAGCGTACTGCAAAACAATTGGGCACTTTAGTTATCGCCATATCAGAGCGCAAACATGAAATAACGATTTTTTACAAGAATATAAAATATCCTATTAAGACAACAGGAGAAGTATTAAGAAAGTCAAATGATTTTCTGCAGGTACTTGAAAAACAGAGAGATTTATTTGACAAAAATCTTGATAAACTGAATAAATTAGAGCTTAGAAATCATCCAAGTCTTCATCAAGCTTTGCTAGTTATACAAAAAGGGAGACTTATTCAGAAGATAGCTGAAGATGTGAAGAGGTATGTTATAGAAATAGGCAACGAGGGAACTCTTTTAAAAACGCGCTTAAAAGAAATTACTACTGGTGTGGAAAAAGAAACTAACTTGGTAATAAAGGATTATACAAAACTAGACCTTAAGAAATCCAGAATATTATTGGAGAGCCTGACTCATGAAGAGCTGCTTGATAATGAGAATATTCTAAGTATGCTTGCTTATGAGAAGCCCATCCAAACTTTGCCTATTAAGGGTTGGCGCATACTTTCAAAGACTTCCTTATCAGAAGCTGAAGTTGCTGCTATTGTAAAAGCTTCCGGTAGTTTAGGGAAGGCGATAAATTCTCCTGTAAGTGTCCACACTGATGTTGTTGGGCAGGAAAAAGCACAGTCATTCAAGGAAGAAATTGATAAAATAAAGCTTAATCAGTACTAATCCCTAATTTTTCCTCTTTGCCAGTCTCTTACTAAAGTAATTGCTGTTTTAATTTCATCAACAGAGCCGCCTTTTTTAAGAAAACCTCTGTGTCTGCCTATTTGTTCTAAAATAGAATGTGGCTCTTCATCTATTAAATGAGCCCCGGAATATTTCTCAATAGCAGGCTTGTTATTTTTAAGTAATTTTTCTAATATCTCAATTGCAACATGCTCTGGATTCCTTAATTTTTCAGGATTTTTTGCCGCTATCATTCCTAATTTGCTTTCTTTATCTTCAAAGGGTACAACTCCTGGTGTATCAAGAATCTTCAGACTGCCGGCTCTTATGAACTGGACTCCTCTAGTAGTGCCTGCTTTGATAGAGACTTTTGCTCTCGCGCGGTGAGCCATTGCATTTATTATGGCGCTCTTGCCGACATTCGGATATCCCACTATGCCTATTTTAGGAGACTTATTTCCCATGCGCTTTCCCATGATTAATAATTTAGTTTTCAAATCCTTTATTCCAATATTCTTTACTCCAGAGACAAGAAGAGCTTCAGGATAGTTTTCCCTTAATTCATCGAGTTTATCTGGTGAGACAAGATCCATTTTATTTAATACATATAATATAGGTACCCTAAGTCTCTTAGCTCTTTCTTCAAGTTCAATGTTTCGCGATAATTCAGGCATACGAGCATCTAGTATAAACACAGTAATATCTGAACTTCTCATAACTCTCTCAACAATGAACCAAAATCCCATATTATCAAGAGCAAAAACAAGCTTATAAGTGTTGCTTATGTCTGAAATCTATTTCTAGATACAGCGAATAAACTTGAACTAGCAGAACCGTTTCGCGGATAAGTAATTGAACATATCTGTCTCTTAATAAATATTCTAAAACGAGATATATCTGGAAAATATCTATCAATTCCTTCTCTAATAAAAGCCTGGTGTTCTGCTTCCTGTACATCTAATGACGGAGCATTATTATTTACAATAATGACTGGTGTACGGGAATTAGGAGAAGATTTCTGTATATGGCTGATTAATTTAACTGCCTGGAGGTCAGAATATGAATTGCCATTTCTATACCCATTATCTGCAGGTAAGTCTGATGCAATGACAATAAAACCATATTTTTTTTTGGCAAAAGCATCCATGGCTAAATTAGGATATTTATAATGGTCTATCTCGTATAAATTCCTAGTTACTTCTCTTAGAACTGGCAAGATAAAGAATTCACTTCTGTCAACACAGGCGATATTGTTTATTAAAGCCATATTAAATTACTCAAATAGTGTTTTATATAATTAATGATGCTCTAATATAGAAATGGTCTTCTAAAAAGCTTTATAAACCGATTTTTGCTTGAGAACTTATGAAACGTTCGTCAAGACGCTGGAAGAAAAAGCGACAAATGCGCTGGAAATGGCAGCGCAAGCGCCTTAAGAAGGAAAAACGCAGAAGAAAGATGCACAGAGCACGTTCAGCATAAAATGGAAGTTAGATATCACAGTTCACCAATGGATGGAGAAGGAAGCTATGACTCTAATAAATCTAGAGATGAATACTCTAAACAGACTCCAGATTTTGCGGCACAAATTGGGAGAGTTTACCCTCATGGAGTTGGAGAGACGAGAGATTCCTTAATAAGAGAGAATTATGCCAGAAAAGGATTTACTGATTCTAGAAAACACCCATATTTCAATGGCCGGAGTTACAGTTTTAATTGATTTATAGTTCCGCCAAAGCCAAAAGATGCTGGCTCTATTGAATGTTTAAGATTTGTAATGTCCGGAACCAATTTCTCTCTTTTTTGAGTTTATTACTTACTATCTTATTCAGTACAGCAATAATAGTGCGTATCTCTGTTTCATGATTAGCCAGAAATCCTTCGCTTACTTTCTTTCCATAGTATACTATTCCATGCCTAAATTTTCTTAACTTGTCTATAAGTTGAATCTGATTCTGGTTTAGTTCTTTATAATTTTTAGAAACATACTCTATAAGAGAAATATGGCTCAGTGTTTTGTAACCATCTGAATACATGAGTGCAGTACTAAGCTAAACAACAACTTCATAATATTCTTCAATAATTTTATATGACTTGTCTTTTGGTAAGATAGGAATAATATCTTTAACTCTCTCCTGCACCATTTCATATATTTCTTTAGCACGAGGCAAATCTTTTGTTATTCTAAACATATGTTTACTTTTGATAATATTCCTGCATTAAAATTAAACAAAGCGTAATCGGAACTATTTTTTCTTTCTTTTTTTACTTTTATAGGTATAAATAATAATTATTGAAATAATTAAGAGAAGTGCGACTACCATTATTATCTTTTTGTTTATCCAAGATTTATTTTTTATTTCATTTGCGGGATTAGTTTCTTTTATAATTTCACTTTTATTTTGTGATTCTTCAAAATTATTTTCCCTTTCAGGTGCCTTTTCACTTACATATTTCAATTCTAATTCTACCTTGCTAGAATTTATAGAAACTAATTTTACAATCAGATCATGATAACCATTATTATTAACATCAAATCTTTTCTCTTCTCCAATATTCAATACTGCCTGCTGTGGAGTTGATGAGACATTTATTGTTGCACTGGTATTAGTTAAATTAATGATTCCTATAAAATGTTGCTCTTCATTTATCTTTATTCTTATCCTGTGTTTAATAGAAAGACTTTTCGATATAGTTTTCTTTTCGCTAAATTCTACATCGTCTTCCGCAAAAGTATTTGTCCAGAAAGATTGACTGACGCTTCCTCCGCTTCCCCCACCAGAACTAGAGGAAGAGCTAGGAGAAGAACTTGCTGCAATGTTGAGGGTAAGAAGTCTTTTGACACTCTCATAGGTAGTCACTGGCGCACCGCTGTCATCAGAACAATTAATCCACCAGTAATAATCTCCATTAGACAAAGAAGCGTTGGCTGTCAGCGTTGTTGATGTTACGTTAAGAACAGAATTATTATTAGCATACGAAGCAACAGTTCCAGATGAATTAATCCATAAAGTACAATTTACTGTTGCACTATTATCTGTTATATTAAAGAAGAAGTTCGGTGTAGCATCTGATGATTCTGTGCTGGCATTTGCAGGAGACTCCAGACTTATTGTCATGGGGGTGCTACATTGGGTGGTGTTTGCAATTGTGATATTATTTGCATTATTAAGATCAAGTACAAAAAAATCTCCTTCATTTAAGACTCCGTTAATAGTCGTAAAATTTACCCCGACAGCTATGGGGTTAGTATTAAAATCTGATGAATTATACTCGCCAAGAACCCGCCAAAAATAAGGGTCAGTAGCTCCTACATCCCGATAAGCCAGATTAATTCTTGTCATATTGACTGTGTTATTTAGAGGGATAATTTCTAAGCCAGAGCCAGATCCATTTACTCGCCAGATTTTCAGTTGTGTGTAGTTACTATCAGAAAAATTAATAATTCCATCTCCATTACTATCGAGCAAAGCTAAGTCCTCAAAAGCATTATCAATATCTCTCCCAGTCAGATTTCTTCCGCCAAAAAGGTCTTCTGCATCAACAGTACCATCATTATCTCTGTCCAATATAAGAGCTCCATCTCCGCTGCTATTCATAAATTGGGTATATTCAACATACGTCCCATTGGAGCGTTCTACATATGGACAATATAGACCCGAAATCGTAGGGAGTAAGAAAAATCCTATTAATAAAAACAAACCTGCTGCAAACTGAACTCCTTTACCTAACACCCTTTTTTTGTTTATTTTTACCATCTCTCTTAAAATATGAAACATTTATTAATATTTAAACTTTTAGAGCGAGTCTTTGAAAGAAATCTTGCGCGGTTTTAACTTGTTTTTCGGCAAGCGCGTACCTCGAGCGAGGAATTCGAGAACGTCGGATCCCTGCCGCAGCTTAGGCTAGCCCTGCTCGAATCCGCGCCGAACCCCGCGACTCTATCATTACAAGGATGTCAATAGTATAGACTTCCATTAGAAGTAGTGGGCTTGGGTATTCCATAATTGTTTGCATCCCGAAGCCACTGTTCAGCATCTATACCTGGAGTCTTATGTGAATCTAAGTAAGACTCAAGCTTTTCACTTTTACCACATATTAGGTCTCCTGCCTGATTCACGCTATGCTCATAATTGATATACATATCAGACCCAATACCTATGATGCCTCCTTTCTTCTCAAATTTTGCATCGAGCCACTCAGATCTCCATGGACTTTTTACAGTCATAATTTCATCCAAAATTTCATTAAGCCTTGATGAGGGAACTTGATTGCCAGCCCCATTAAATGCCCTTCCTGTTTTTATGAGATTTATAAAATCAACAAATTGGCAGATAGTAAGCATTTTGTCCAGCTGTTCGTGCCCTAGCTTGGCTGATTTGTTTGAAAAAAGAATGGAAGTACAAAAACTTGAATCTTAATTGATATTAACAAAGGTTTCTTAGATATTGCAAGATCTTCAAATATTAGAGTAAAAGAATTAGTAATTGATCATTCAGATATACTAAAATCTAAATTAAAGAAAGAATGTGATTTAGTATTCTCAATTTTTGCTTATCATCATGTTAAAGACGATGAAAAGAAGAAATATATAGAACAGATTAAAAGTTGTCTTAAAGAAACTGGAATATTAATACTAACTGAGATCTATCTTAAAGATAAACAAGAATGTATTGATTATTACAAAAGACTCTCTAAATCAATACCAAACAAAGATTACATTCAGGGTTTGGATGAGTTTTTACAACAAACTGCAAAAAGCACGGATTTTGAGTTTAAAGTTGAGAAAGAATTTGCAGACAACAATTCAAAGAAGAAGGTTTTACCAAACTCGAGGAAATACCTATATGGTCTGATGATAGTTCGAAAAAAATAGGGTAAAGGGCAAGCTTAAGTTTTTGATTTTATCTTTACATTAAGATTATTAGTTTTGGTTAGAAAAACCATGTTCTTATTTACCTTGAGTTAATTGCCAAATAGCCCTTAGTTTATTCAAAATAATGGTTTAAACTATTTGAGTCGCTATCAAACCTTTCATTTTATAGCTCCGCCAGCTTTATAACTAAAAGTTATTTTCTAGGCTTTTTTGCTTAAAACGGGCTGATAAGGCATAGTTACCTCAATTATTTTAAGGGGCGTCCAGAGTTAGATTCTCTCTGAGACAATTTAATTTTAAAACCTTAATTTTGATAAGGGAAAATCTATTTCGTAATCCTTTCTATCTCTGTGACCAAAAGCACCAAATTCAATAGGGATACTTTTTGTTTTTGCGTAATCAAATATTTCATCTCTTGGAATTTTGTCTCTTATAGAGCTACCTTTTTCAAAAGTTCTCCTCATATTTTCTACGTTCAAATCTTCATGAATATAGAGAATACTAGTGGTTTTTACTTTTTTTATAAAACTAAATAACACTTTATGCAATTGTTCGTCTCGTTTACCCAAATATAATCCATGAAGTCCAGTCTCTTCTGCACCAAGAATTACGTTTCTTGGATTTTGAGCATTATTCCTATCAGCAATATAATCTTCAATAGTATCATAACCTAAACTTTTTACAACCCCTAAAGCTCTTCTCATCTGGACTTGAATTTTATCAAGAGCTTTCCTTGATTTTTGTTCAGGAGTTTCATTATCAAACTTAATCATTAAATCTTCATTAGCAACCAAATCAACACCCAGTTTATGGGAGGTTGCAGAAATATATCTAGCGCCAACCATTTTTTCTAAATCAGGTATTGCTCCCCAGATATGCGGAGCAGCACCAGAAACTATTATAATTGTTCCACTTGTATGATAAGTATGGGCTCCAACAAATTCTCTTATTTCATCCCAACTAGTTGTATCCCTAGAATAGGCTTCGGGTTTTGTAGTTGTTTTAAGTTCTTGATAAGCTAGTCTAAGTCTTTCATCAGTTAAATCAAACAAAGAGTTATCTAAATTAGAAAAACCTCCTTCTTGGAGTTCTCTTTCAAGTAAGCTTATATCTGATTGATTAACTACCATATTTAATGAGAGAAACAGGTATATTTAAACCTTACTATTATTAACTACTTTCTAGTTATAAATAAGTAGCCCCGCCAGGATTCGAACCTGGGTCCAGAGAGCCAGAGTCTCTGATGCTTGACCGCTACACTACGGAGCTGTTAAATACGGATGATTTCAGGCGTTTTAAATACTTATCTTTTTAGTGAGCTGTAAAGTTAGCGACACCTAATAGTCAAGTTTTTAAGTTTTATATGTTAAGGTTTAACATGGATTTAAAGAAAATACCTAGAGGGGAAATAAATGGGGTTCCTATGATTACCAAATTCAAGGGTGTAATGATAGAACTGTTTAAAGGTTATCCAGGATTTCAATACTTTGGAATTTTTGAGTCTTATTTTGGAAAAGAACTCGGAGAAGAGATAGTTAGAATATTGCATCAAGATAAGTTGCTTGATATATTTCCAAAAAAAGAAAATGAGCCTACTCGATATCGTCTTACTGGTGAGGGAGTAAACATGGCGATTTCCATGATTAACTTAGATTATAGTGAAAAGATGCATAAATTCACTATTTGGATAATTATGCTAACCATTATTACTGCCATAGTGGGAATAATTCAAATATATCCATTTTTATTGAAATGCTTAGAATGGTTAATGTCGTATGGAATTAGAACTTAAAATTTCGCTAAAGGTTCTTTAGTACTGATAGAATTAAATACTTCATGTGCCTGATTATTTCATGAAAATAAGAGAAGTCCTTGATAAAAAAGTTGGAAATACTGAATATACTAGATATATAACAACATTGCCTAAAGATGTAGTCAAAGAGTCAAAACTTCTCGGAAAAGAGTTAAAAGCAAGAGTCGAAAAAGGAAAGATAATCCTAGAAGAAGTATAGCTCTTTCATGTACCGAAAGGTTTATATACTTCATGTACCTGAATATAAGTATGATAAAGTGTAAACATTGCTCAAGTTTAAACTTTTCTAAAAAAGGTTTTAGAAAAACAGAATATCGAGGGAAAATCCAAAAATATTATTGTAAAGATTGTCACAAATTATTTACAAATGATGACGGTTTTTACAGAATGAGAAATAAGCAAGAAATAATTACAATGTCTATTGATATGTATATTTCTAATTTATCAAGCAGAAAAATGAGAAATCAATTAAGCAGACATTTAAACACAAAAATAAGCCATATGAGTATTCTTGATTGGGTAAGGAGATATACCTTAAAAGTCAGCAAGTTTGTTGATAAATTAGGTTATAATATGGGAAATAGTTTCTATGCTGATGAAACTTTAATTGATTGTGAAGGAAGAGATGATAGATTTTGGTGTTGTATTGATTGGGATACAAGATTGATTACTGGAGTTCATTACAGTTTAGCAGGTAATCCAATAGAAGCACAAAAATTCTTGTTTAAATCAATACAGAAAGGAAAACCTAAATTTATTCAGACAGATGGCGGAGTTTTCTACCCTAAAGCATTTAGAAAACTCTTCTATTCTAATAAAATTGGTGGATTAACAGTAGAGCATAAGATACAGAATGCAAGTGTTACAAAGATACATAATTATCGAATAGAAACCGTATTTATGAAACTTAAAGATAGAGTAGATGACTTTAGAGGACTAAAAGCGTTATGGTCTGCCCCTATTCTAATGAATGCTTTGATTATTCAACATAACTTCATAGAAGCCCATACAACATTAGAAGATGTGCCTTGTGAAAGAGCAGGGGCAAATCTCAATCTTGGAGATAATCGGTGGTTAGACTTAATTAAATTGAGTAGTCTAAATAATTAAAAAGATGATAAAACATTATCTTATTATGGAAAAAGAGCAAGAAGGATTTATTAATTGGGATTTTAGAGAAGCAGATACTAAACAGTTTACTCATGGAATACATACCTACCCTGCTATGATGATACCCCAAATAGCTAGAAGGTTAATCTATCTTTATGGTAAGGATGCTAAAACGTTATTAGATCCCTTTATGGGTTCTGGCACTTCTCTAGTTGAAGCATCTTTAACAAATCAAATAAAAGAAGCTTATGGTTTTGATTTAAACCCCTTAGCATTCTTAATATCAAAAGTCAAAACAACTCCCTTGAATATTGAAAATTTAGACAAAGAATTATCAAATATAATAAAATCAAAAAATTATAAAGAACTTCCAAAATTCAAGAATATAGAATTTTGGTTTAAACCCAAAGTTATTGAACAACTGGCAATAATAAAGACAGCAATAAATAAAATAAATGATAAAGGTATTAAAGACTTCTTTTTAGTTTGTTTTTCTGAAACAGTTAGAAACGTATCTAACACTAGAAATGGAGAGTTTAAACTTTATAGAATGTCTGATAAAGATTTGATAAAGCATAATCCATATGTTATTTCTGAATTTGAAAGAATCGCTTTAAAGAATATGAAGGGAATGAAAGAATATGTAAAGGCTAGACAAAAGACGAAAACAATACCACAAAATTATAGCTCTATGGAAGAATTACCTTTAAGTCCAGAGAGCATAGATTTAATCGTAACATCTCCGCCATATGGAGATAGTAAAACAACAGTTGCTTATGGTCAATTTTCAAGACTAGCTTTACAATGGTTAGATTATGAAGATGTAGCAAGTTTAGATAATAGACTCTTAGGCGGTAAAGCCAGCAAAGAATTGGAAATTAAAATTAATTCCTCAACTTTAAAAGAGATTATTAAAAGAATAGCTGAAATAGATGGTAAAAGAGCAAAAGAGGTTTTAAGCTTCTATGAAGATTTTGATAAGTGCGTTATTCAATTAGATAGAGTAATGACTAAAAATGGTTTTGTTTGTTTTGTTGTTGGCAATAGAACAGTTAAAGGTATTAACATACCTACGGATAAGATAATGACTGAAATGTTTAAAGCAAGAGGTAATTATAAATATATGACTACTCATCTAAGAGCAATACCTAATAAAAGAATGCCTAGTTTAAATTCTCCTTCAAACAAAGCAGGAGAAAAAGTAACTACCATGTGTAACGAGTTTATTTTTGTTCTTCAAAAAATCTAAATGAGATTTATTTCCTTTTGATATAAATCAGATAAATTCTTTCTTGCTGTTCTAAAACCAGAACCATGGTCTCTAATAGCGGTATCTGATTTAAGATGGAGCCTAAATTCCCAAACTATTCTACCATCCTTTATCATTTTCTTAAACTCTTGTGGCTTAAATCCAGAAAGATAAAGTGCTTCTTTATAATGAAAATATTCATTATCTCCTTTTTTCTTAACATCTGCCAAGACCAATAATATATTTTCTCCAAGTTTTGCTCTTATAATACTCATCAATTTTCCATAGTCAAAAAAACAAACCTCTCCTAATTTGTGATGGATTATTGCTATTCTTTTTCTAAATACGCCTCTTATTTCTAGCTTGTAACCTTTGGGATTATATCCTCTTGTAGACAAAATTATCTTTAATGCTTGTCTACCTTTTTTATCTATATATCCCGTCTTTCTTATCACTTCAAACTTATTCATTTTCCAAGTCGGCTCTTTTGTAGAAAGAGTTATGGGAGTTTCTGCCTCAATTCTCTGAGCTTTTAATTCAATTAGTGTTTTTCCAATAGTGAAGTCATGCTCTGGAAGATTATTTTCACTTATATTCATTTCATCTTCTAAGGTTTTACCTATTCCAGTATTATTTGACCTGTGGCTTTTGATAAATCCTTTTTCTGATATTTCTTTAAGCTTTTGCTTTAATCCTTCTAAACTTGCAAAATCCATACATTTTAGAGAGAATAATCACTTAAATAGGTGTCGCTAACTTTACAGCTCACTTTTTAGAGAGAAAAGATTTTTATATGTGTCTGGACTCAAATATAAGAGGTGAAAATGATAAACTGGTATATTATTGGGGCTTTGGTGGTGTTGGCTTTAATACTGCTAAAATTTAAGGAGATTAGGCATCAATTAGGCATATTCATAGGGCTTGGAATATTGGTATTCTTAGTAATTTCTTTTGGGACTCTCTCGGCTAGCAATGATTTAGATTTAACCAGTTTTGATGGAGTAGTGTCAGCAAGCAAACTATATATTGTTTGGCTGGGCAATTTGTTTACTAATGTAAAGGGCATCTCTACATACGTTGTTAATCAGCCGTGGGGCATAAACGAGAGCATAGGCAAGTAGAAAGATGATTCGCATAGGCACTACTATATTAATTTTCTTATTAATCGGGGCTTTTTTAATAATAAGCAATAATAATCTGCATATCTCTCAATCGGAAGGGAGAGTGATTTTTGCCAGAAGTTATTACAATTGGATTTTTGGTTTGTTTGGAAATGTAAAGAGCCTGACAGGCTACTTTGTTTCAACTGAATGGCTCCCAGATTTTAATTCCAGTAAGCCATAAGTTTGAAGCGGTATATTTTTATACACATATACAGATATTTTCATGTGCCTCTATAGCTCAGTTGGTTAGAGCGCGACATTGGTATAGCGTGGAACATAAATAAATGAGCGAAATCGTTTATGTTCCCCGAATATACTAACAGACAAACTGCTCAATTATTTGAATCTGTTAGTATAAAATCAAGAACTTAGATTTTCTAAGAAATCCAAATATGTCGAGGTCCCGCGTTCAAGTCGCGGTAGAGGCTTTAACCTAGAGATTTAGGACGCATACTTTCTAGTCGTTGTGAATAGAGTAGATAAACTTAGGGATATAGAGAACTACGTACAAATATGTAATCTAGCCTGCGCAGTTCTCTGTCTGGATAACTGCCCTTCCGTGAGCTATAAGTATGTAGTTACCCATAATTCTTAGTAAGAGATTTTATTACAAATAAGGTCTTATTTCTTGAAGGGCCTGCTCAACTGCTCTTTGTTTTATAATAGATGAATAATTTTTAAATTTATCAAGTGATTCTTTTAAAATTGCCTCATTTTCAGGGTGTGCTTTTCCACGATTTCCTTTTCCATACTCTTGAACTCTGCCTTCTTTTGTGATAATTTTTAATTTATTAACATATTCCCCGCTATTCCAAGTTGTCACCTCATAATATAATTTTGTTTTATCTATTTTCTCAATATCTAATTCACACTTTGTTTCATATAAAAAGTGAGTTTCAGAATATTTTACTCTTTCGTCTCCAATAGTTCCTTCATACGTTTTAGTACTACCATGGCATCCTAATAACAGAGTTGCAAGACTACTAAACAGAGCCGGTTTTATTTTTTTAGCTATATTCATAAAAGAAAAAATAATTCAAGATATATAAACTTTTCTATTAGTTACTATAATAAAGTGTTTACAAGACTAATCACTCTCTTCTTTTCTAAACTATGACTTAATTATAGTCCGGTATAACTGTTCAATTTGCTATGTCTTTCACTATACATACTTAATTTTATTAAGGCTAAAGTATGTGTCTTTTTATGAACGAGTTTTTATCAATGTTGATTTTGGCGGTTGTACAGGGCATTGCTGAATGGGTGCCAATTTCCAGTTCAGGGCATTTAGTTCTTGTTTCCAAACTTATAGGATATGAGCTAACTTTGCCTTTTATTTTAGCTTTGCATTTTGGAACTCTTATGGCTGTTTTTGTTTATTTTGGCAGGGAGATTACCGATATTATAAGAGATTTATTTAGATTAGACTTTAAGAGTGAGAACGGGAGGATGGGACTGCTTTTGATTATTGCCACAATACCTGCAGGAATAGCAGGATTTTTGCTGCGTGGTTTTCTTGAGCAAAATGTTGAAAACCTTGGGCTTTTAAACGTAGGATTGGCTATAACGGGGATTGTTTTACTTATTGGTAGCTTGGATATTGTAAAGAAGGGAAGAAAATTAACTCCATGGGGTGCTTTGATTATAGGATGTGTGCAAATTCTATCTTTATTCAGAGGGATATCAAGAAGCGGCACTACGATAAGCAACGGATTGCTTCTTGGATTAAACGAAAAACAGGCAGTCACTTTCTCGTTTTTGCTTTCAATTCCAGTGGTATTTGGGGCGAATGTTCTTCTATTAGGCAATAAGACTATTCCTCCAGAGTTCTTTTTGGCTTCACTTGTTTCTTTCATTATAGGAATAGCTACAATACATATAATGTTTAAGCTTATATTAAGCGATAAGAAGAATCTGCGATGGGTTGCATTGTATGTGCTTCTTGTTGCTCTTTCTTTAGGGATTTATTTGCTTTTTAGATAAAGATAAAGGGCTTGTTCCTCAATGGATATTGTCTCTTTATATAGGGTGTGGGACGAGAGAGAAAGATATAACTGGTGCCACATATCTAGTGAGTATGAGTCTAGTCAAGGCAATGTAGTGTTATGCATAACTCCTCTAAGAAAATTGTTCGAGATTTCTATTTTTGGTATAAGTGATATGTATCTTGTACTGGCGGCAAATGCAGCAGAAATTCCATATAAGGATTTTGGTTTTTCTTATAGTAGAAAACCTGCCTTTGAATTCAATAGATTATTTCCACCTATTACAAATGAAGCTACTCCAAGAGGATATAAACAGTTATTTAGAGATTATCAGGAGAGACGATGGCTCAAACAAAGAAAAAAACTTCATCCTGACACTCTTTCTTACAATCGAAATAGGGCAATGAATTTTATCTAACAGGCTTTTTCTTCTTATGAAGTAGAAGATACGGCTAAAAGAGTTTTAGGCGTTGATACATTTTATAGAGAAAGGAATTATATATCAAGAAGATTCAAGAAGATTATTGCAATAAGCATATATCTAACTTTTATACGTTGTATGCCGGGAGACTACGCGGCTAATTATATTGCACTTTCTTTCAAATAAAGATATATGCAATTTAACTGCATTACCCATTATTCATGCGATTATCTTATTTTGTCTTCATAAGCCTCGTCTTCTGCATTATATTCAGCCAGAGCATTTATAGTACGCAAGATATTAATCAGAAAAATGTTATAAAATTGGTTCCCAAAGAAAATATGAATACTTCTTCTTTAATTCATTTAAATCCTGAAACCAAGTCTCGTGAAAAGAGTATAGCATCAGATGGAAGAGTACCCAAAAGAGGAGATATTAAAAATATTTCTGCAATAAATTCAATCATTCTCAAAAATGCAAGCAGTCAGGAAAATTTAGGAAAACGCACTGAAGAAAGGCCAAATAGTTCTCCAAATAATCCTGATTTACCGTCAGGTATTGTAGCAAGATACTCATTTGAGAATAATTTCAGAGACTCGTCAGGATACGATTTTCATGCTCATCCAGAGGGAAATCCGGAATTAATTGAGGTTACTCGTTTTAATCATGCGGCTAAATTTGATGGGAGTGATGACTTTTTGGAAATACCTCTGGTATTGAACAAGGCAAGAGATGTCACTTTGTCTGCATGGGTAAACATAAGTTCTGAAGATGAGCGAGGAGCTGTATTAAAAATAGGAACTTTAACTGGATATGGTTTGGGTGTAGGAAATTCTACTGTAGACAGCAAAGGAAATAATCTTGTTGGATTATATGAATGGAAAGATTGGCTGCCAAGCAATACAGGGATAGGCACTGGATGGCATCATTTGCTTTTAACTATAGACAAGAATGGAGTGCCGAGCTTTTACATAGATGGAACTTTTATAGGGCCCGAAGATGAATTCTATTCAGATCCTGAAGCACCCAAGGAAAAAGGATTTATTGGGGGCTACTCTGTATCAGGATACAATAGGTATTTTAAAGGAGCTATAGATGAGGTAATAGTTTATAACAGGACTCTAAATGATGAGGAAGTTAAAAAAGCATACATTTCTCAAAAATCTCTATTTAATTCAGCTCTTGTTGAAAGCGCCCCAAGTACTCCTACAAATTTAAAAGCCGTTGCTTTTTCTCCTTACAAGGTAGTTGTATCGTGGAGAGATACTTCAGTTAACGAGGAGTATTTTGCAGTTGAGCGTTCCAAAGGAAACAGCAATGATTTTGTTAAGATTGCCATAACATCCAGAAATGAACCTTACTATACGGATGAAAAACTTGAGTCTGGAGTTAAGTATTATTACAGGGTGAGAGCATTTAAGGGGAGTCTTAGCTCTTCTTATTCAAATATGGGTGAAGTGACAACTTCAATTCTTAATTACATCTCATTAGAGAACAATGATGATTACGTCATGATACCAGATAGTCAAAATATTGAGCCAAAGTCAGGTATTACTTGGAATTTATGGGTAAAGCAATCATCTTATTCTGATAAATCAGCTTTATTGAGCAAATATGAGCCATTATCAGGCAGGCGCTCTTATTTAATAAGAGTCTCTCTTAATGACAGCATATCGATAGTTGTTTCCGGAGATGGAAACCAGGCCATATCTTATACTTCAAATTCTGCCAGAAAATGCGGCATTCGTAATAATGATGAGTGGACAATGATAACTTTAACATACAATGGCTCTCTTATAAGATATTATAGAAACGGAGTTTATTGCGATAGTGACAGAACTACAGTATCAGTGATATACGACTCTTCCAATGAACTGCGTTTTGGAGGAGGAACAGACAGCAATTTCAATGGCTCTCTTGATGAACTTAGAATATATAACGATGCTCTAACTACTTATCAAATACAGAGGATTTACAATGAGAGTTTTCATGGGAGCAGTTTAGGTATTTCTATTCCTGTTCTTATGTATCATCAAATAAGACATAATGCAACCGCTTTGGATAGAGTTACTCCGACATCTTTTTCTCAACAAATGGATTTCCTCCATAAAAATGGCTTCAGCACAATCACTCTAAATGATTATGATCAATGGAGAAGAGGGAGAAAAGAAATACCGATGAGACCGGTGATTATAACATTTGATGATGGTTGGAGGTCAGTCTATGAAGAAGCTCTTCCAGTCATGAAGAAATATGGGTTTAAAGGAACAGAAAACATAATTATTGCTTATATGAACAGAAGCAAAGGGGGAGATAGCTACATGCATGAGGATATGTTGCACGAGCTTAGAAGAGAGGGATGGGATTTACAGTCTCATGGATTAACTCATGTTGATATGCTTCAATTTAATGAAGAGAGATTTACTGATCAACTTAGAGAGTCAAAAACAGTTCTTCGGGAAACTTTTAATATTAGCGTTTTTTCTTTTATTTTTCCGTTTCATAGTGCAGACTCAAGATATGCTTCCTTATGTGGCAGGTATTACAGAATGTGCTGGACTCGCGCTGAATCAGTAAACAGTCCGCAATATGTATTCCAATCTACAAACGGGACTGCTTATCAGGGATTAAGAAGAATTTCTATAACAAACAATACTGATTTGGAGGAATTTTCAGAGATATTCGCAAAGGACATGGTTATCAGTTCTGACTGGAAGTTTGATGAAGGGCAGGGAACGAGCAGCAGCGATAGCTTACAAGGAATAACAGCAACATTAATTAATGGTGTTGTTTGGGGAAGATAGAATAAATTTATATTTTTACTAATCCTTTATTTATTCTATGGAGTATGATATATCTAAATTTTCCTGGAGTTCGGTATATAAGTATATACCAGGCAATAAAAGTATCCATATGTGGATGGGTGCACTTTTTGTCTTAAATATAAGTATATTATTTTTAGCTTCATTTTATTTATCTCCGGAGAAAGATAATAATTTAGATGCAGAAGAATATCTTGTAATGCATTATGTCTTCAAGGAAGACTTTATTGACTTGAATAGAGGCATTATTTTAGACAGGAGTGGGAGCAAAAATCATGGTTTTATTCATGGAGGAATAAAAATGAATGAGAATGGAGGACTTATATTTAACGGTGAAGATAATTACATAATTGTACCAGATTCAGATAGTTTAAGTCCCAGTACTAATGGGCACTTTTCTATAGCAATATGGATGACTCTTTCTTCAGACTTTAGTACAATTGATAATAAAAACTATAGAACAATATTGGGCAAGGGTTATCCAGGAAATTACGAGTATGTCTTGAGATACTATAATTCTACAAACTCAGAAGATAAACCATATAGGATAAGTTTTTATTTATTTAATTTAAGCGGAGGTCTTGGAGCCGGAAGTTATGTGCAGGAGACAAGCCAGAGTGATGAGCAGTTGCTTATTATTGGAGTTTTTAATGGTACACATGTTCAAATGTGGAAAAATGGTGATTTCAAGGACAGCGATTCAATAGATGATTACGGCATAATATCCAGCAATGGAGAGGCTCCTCTTCAAATAGGAACTTTAGATAATTTAAATTACTTTAAGGGAACTATATCTGAAATAAGAATTTACTCCAAAGCTTTAGACTTTCACGAGATAAAGAGATTTCCTAAAACTTAGCTATTCTACAGCAAGCTGATTGAGTATTATGCTATTTTTCTAGACGGAAATCTCTAATCTCGTTTTGGAACATGGCAGAGACTTGAATTTACAGAAAATTCTGTACTGAACATTATGCAATCAACAAAATTTTCTGTCCAGCTAATTCTACCGCAGAATGATAAAATTATCAGAATTCTCCGTAAACCAAAATGAAATAAAAAATCTAACATATTCTTTATTCGTTGTCTGCCGGAATACTCTTCTTCTTTTTATAATCTACTTGATAGTATATATAATGACCCGAGTTTTAAGTCAGATTTTCAAATGATTAAAAATTATCATCCTAAAGTCGTTGTTATTGGCATGGGCTATGTTGGCTTTCCTCTGGCTTGTGCTATTGCAAAAAGCCAGAAGTATGAAGTTTACGGATTTGATATAGATATGAAAAGAGTTGATCTTATCAACAAGAAAATCTCCCCTATAGAAGATAAACAAGCAGCAGAAGATCTTAAGGAAATATCTCTGCACGCGACAAATGATGAGGGGATTCTTGCAGACAGCGAGATTATAGTTATATGTGTTCCTACCCCGGTAGATCATTACAAAAAACCAGATCTTCTACCGGTGAAGATGGCATCACAAAGCATCGGAAAGCATATTAGGGCTGGACAGATGATAATATTGGAATCTACCGTCAATCCAGGAGTCTGTGAGGAAGTCGTACTTCCTATTCTTGAGAAAAATGGGCTTAAGGGCGGCAAAGACTTCAACCTTGTACACTGTCCTGAAAGAATAAATCCTGGAGATGAGAGATGGAATGTTTACAATATACCAAGAAACGTAGGGGCAGTCACGAAAGAGGGAACAAAAAGAGCCGCAGATTTTTATCGCTCGTTTATACATGCAGAGGTGAATGAAGTATCCTCTCTTAAAGCTGCAGAAGCCACAAAAATTGTTGAAAATACCTTTAGAGACATTAATATTGCATATGTCAATGAATTAGCCCAGTTATTTGATAAAATGGGAATTGATATAGTGGAGGTATTAAGGGGAGCAGAGAATAAGCCCTTCGCTTTCATGCCTCATTATCCAGGATGTGGGGTTGGAGGGCACTGCATTCCAGTTGACCCGTACTATTTAATTGAGAAAGCCATGGAAATTGGATTTGATAATCGTCTTATCAGAGTTGCCAGAGAAGTAAATAATACTATGCCAGCATATACAGTTCGTAAGTTAATAAGCGCGCTTGCCTTAAAAGGAATACAGATACGCGGAACATTCGTAGGATTGCTTGGGCTATCTTACAAGGCACAAGTAGGAGACATGAGGGAAAGTCCCGCACTGGAAATACAGAAAGAGCTTGTAAGGAATGGAGCTAAAGTTCTTTCTTATGACCCTTATTGCAACGGACATTCTACTTCTACAATGGACACAATACTTTCCACATGCGAAGGAGTAATAGTAGCTACAGGGCATAGTCAGTTTATTTCAATAGATAACTGGAAGAATGTAAAGGTTGTTGTAGACGGAAGAAATTGTCTTAACAAGGAGATGATTCTCTCTCAGAATGTACAATATTTAGGGATTGGCCGGGGGTCTTAGCATGGGCAATACTGTTACGAAACACGGTGTCGTGACAGGAATTCTTATTGCTCTTCTTTTTATTATAGGCATTAAGTTTTATTCTTATGATTACTCAAATGTATTCCTGTTTTTTTACAGCATTACTGTAACAAGTGTGATTTTCTTCACATTTTTTCTTACTTATGTCAGATATAAGGACATAAGCGAAATTATTGATAGAAAAGGATTAAGGGGGAAATTGGAGAAGCCGAAGGTTTCATGTGTTCTTGCCGTATATAATGAGGAGAAGGTAATATCTGCATGCATTCAATCACTTATAGATAATACTTATAAAAATAAGGAAATAATAATTGTAAATGATTCAAGTACCGATGGCACAAGAGAATTATTAAGCGTCTTTTCTTCTCATAAAAATGTCAAGATAATAAATCTGAAGAAGAATATAGGGAAGAAGAAAGCTATAGCACGGGGAGTTCTAATGGCTGATGGAGAAATTTTCGTTTTTACCGATAGTGACTGTGTTATGGCTCCGGATGCGATAGAAAGAGTAGTTGAGATATTTTCTTATGATAAAAGTGTTGGAGCAGTTTCTGGACATGGAAGGGCTTTAAATGCTAAAGACAATCTTCTGACTAAGATACAGGACTCATGGTATGAAACTCAATATTCTGTTGAGAAAGCCTTTGAAAGTGCATATGGGAGTGTTACTTGCGTTTCCGGACCATTGGCTGCTTTTAGGCGTGAGGCAATTTATAATTATATTCCAGCTTGGGAAAATGATACTTTTTTAGGTAAAGAATTCAAGTTTGCCACAGATAGGCAACTAACCGGATATGTGCTTGGCTCTTTGTATATAGGGAAGAATTTAAAGAAGAAATATGCCGACTCTCCATTCGTAAAAAATGTGAATTATTCTGAAAGAGAGTGGAAAGTTCTTTATTGCAAATCTGCCCGTGTTTGGACTGTTGTGCCAGATACTATGAAGAAACTTGTCAGACAGCACGTGCGATGGAAAAAAAGCTTCATAAGAAATTTATTTTTTACAGGCAAGTTTTACTGGAAGAAACCAGTCGCTCCGGCATTAAAATACTATTTAGGGGCATTATTTACAATAATTGGTCCGCTAATCGCTCTTAGACATTTAGTTTACCTTCCTTTTCAGGGAGATGCTCTATCTGGAGTGTATTATCTTAGCGGCATAATCTTTGTAGGCTCGCTTTATGGAATTGCTTTCAAATTGGAAAATCCGAAATCTTCTGTGTGGGTTTACCGCCCACTTATGAGCTTAATATCAACTCTAGTTCTATCATGGCTGATTTTCTACTCTCTATTAACGATAAAAAAAGGAGTATGGCATCGTGGATGAGGGGAAAAATATCAGAAGGTCTGCTATTCTTGAGATAGTTGGAATAACAATAATATTATTTACTCTTTGCCTTATTTTAATACAATATGCTCTTCCTTTTTCTATACTATTAAATAAGACCTCTCTCGATTCTTATGTAGATGTAAATAACTATTTTTACAAACCTTTAAACAAAACCTTAACTCCTCTGGGAAATTACAATCCTCTCTCAAAAGTTAATGATAAAAGAGCAGACTATTCTTCCTATTATTCTTATGTCAATTATACTCAAATAGAATCTGAGGCGGCATTGATAGGTGCAGGCAATTACATAAATAAAGGAAATGCTTCCAGCATAGTTGTTTTAAACTATCATGGCACTATTGCAAATAATGATACTGATGAGTATAGTATATCCATAGAAGATTTTAAGGCACATATGTTTAATCTTAAGAAAGAAGGATATGAAACTGTAAAAATTAAAGATTTTTATGAATTTCTTAAGGGCGAGAGAGATATTCCTGATAAATCTTTTCTTCTGACTTTTGACGATGGTATTAGAGACACTTATTATAATTCAGATCCTGTATTGAAAGCTCTCAACTATAGCGCCGTTATGTTTGTAATTACCAGCCAATCCATAGAACAGGATAGAAGATATTATTTGAATGCAAATGAGCTCATTGAGATGCAGTCAAGCGGAAGGTGGGAGATAGAGTCCCATAGCTATGAAGGACATAGCAGAATAAAGACAAATTCAGAAGGAAAAGCCAGCCCTTTCTTTAGCAATAAGATGTGGCTTGACGAAAAGCAAAGACTTGAGAGCGATGAGGAATTTGATTACAGGGTGAGAAATGATTTAGCCGTTTCAAAATACCAGTTAGAAAAATCTCTTGGAAAAGAAATTACGGGTTTCGCTCTGCCATTTGGGGAGTTTGGGCAGAGAGAGACGAACTATAAGGGTTCAGAGAGTGTGATTCTAAACGCCACAGAAGATTATTACAAAATGGTTTTTTATCAGTTTAAGCCGGCAATTAATAAGGATTTTAGAGCAAACTATGCAGACGAACCAGGAAATGATTTTTATCTGGTCATGAGAATATCTGCTGACTACATCCGCTCGGCAGATACATTACTGCAAGAGATGCGAGCAGCACAATCTCTTTCTCTCCCCTATAATGAAAAGTTTGACAATCCAAAACAGTGGGTTAGCGTATGGGGCAGAGTGAATTTTACATATATAGAGAATTCTGTTGATTGTGTCATTCCGCCCCAGAATTCGCTGGACGGAAAATTCTGTACTAAAAATGATACAATCAACAGAATTTTTCGTAATTCAATTATAATATCTAACAATCCGGGGGGTGGAGGTGCAATGGTTTATTTAGACGGCTCTTATCTCTGGAAAGATTATCAAGCTAATGTCGTGATAGATGAGCATGATGTGCAGAAAATTATTTTAGCGGCGCGTTTTCATGATTCTTATAATTATATAGGGTGCAAGTATCAGAGCAATTCTATATCAATAATAAAAGTGAACAACCAGAAGAAAGAGGAGATTAACGAGACAAATATACGTCATTTTCCAGCAGTGCAGAACTATCTTATAGGAAAGCCGGAACTAGGCATAAGAGTTGTGGGAAATCATGTAAGCTGTTATATAAATAATAATCTCACAGTACAGGCTTATCTTAATGATATACCTAAAAATGGAGGCATAGGCGTTCGCCTTGAGAATCTAGATTCCGGAGAGCAATCAATAAAATTCCACAGTATAAAGACTGAAATTATAGAAAAGGATTTATTGTATTAATTTATCAGCGATTAAAAACATAAATATATAAGACAATATTTTAAGAAATATGAAAGTATTAGATTTGCCAAAGTTAGAAGATGAAAAATCAGAACAAACGAGAGGTTTAGTCGAATATTAGTATAGTAAGGAAAGTATCTTTCTCACATAGATTATTTTCTAATAATCCATGGCCTGGTTTTGAAGTAGTAGGCCATTTTTACAGTGATTCTTCTGGAAAGTCTTTGAATGATGGTGAAAGTGATGGAAGTGTAATTACAGTAAAGCCGGAATATAGAACTCAAGGAGAGAGATATGCTGAAATATAGCAAATAACTTTAATTTCCGGAATTTTTTGTTATCTGCTAGATAGGAAATCACGGAAGAGAGTACGATTATTAAAGTGATTTTCTATATATGAAAGAAGATTTGAAAAAGAAGCAACGGTTTTTATTTCACAAAGGGTTAAACAATAAGTTCTAACATATCATTTATATTTTGAAGTCATAATATTAATAGTTATACAAACTCATAAGGCATATTAAATCGTTTAAGCACTCTAAAAAGGTAAATGGAAAAGAGCACGATAAAGAGTCTATATTATTTATTCTACCAAAGAGTATTTTTTCTTTCTCTTACTTTGATAGCTATTCTATCCAAGCTGTCTATGGCATTTATTATAGGATGTGATTCTCTTGGAGAACTCTTTGGGGAGAGATTTCTTGGCATCTGGACTGGCTCCTGCTTAATTATTAGAGGCTTTAAGTTTCTTACATTCTCAAGAATAAGCGCACCCATATCTTCCTTAGAAGGCTCTTCTTGAACAATTTCCTTTGGAGAACTCCTCATGCCTATAAACTTTCCAAAAATTTTAAAGAATAATGAAGTTGTCTGCTGCTGATTAGGCTTATCTTCACTTATAATTTTTTTTAAGAGAGATATTAATACTGCTAGACTATATCCATCAATAGGTTCTCCGCCGTAAAGGTGTTCCATCATCTTGTGGGAAAACTGTGCTGCTCGCAGCTTATTTTTGCCTATGAAGAATCTCTGCATTTCAGAATAATCTAAACCTTCCTTAAAGCCGTAAGTGTGCGAAAAGAAAGTTTTTGCAATTCTATCTATTTCAGCCATTGTCGTTTCAACTGGCTGGTGTTGCCTTGTAAGCCAATCAAGCTCTTTAAGGGCATCCGGTTCAGGCAAAATCAATTGCTGAGTCTTTCGCTTTTGCGATATTCTTCTCTCAATTACAAGAAGAACAACCATTATTGCCAGAAGAGTAGATAATGCAATAAGCAAGGTGACGCGCTTTTCAAGGATAAGTTGAGTAAGAGTCATGGTGATAAAGAGCAATTAGAGTATAAAAATATTACCTGATGGGAAAAGATGCCGCCTGGGTGGGCTTTCTCTGTATTACGAACCGCGTTCCCAGAAATTCAGACAGAATAGCATTGATAATATACTGGTCAAATGCGGCGGTGAATATTCCTGTGCTTAAAGGTATTCTGGTTCTCTCTGATAGAGATTTTACTAAACCGTCAATTTCCTCTTTTGTAAGCATCAATGGGAGTGAGCTAACTCCTCCATATTGAGTGACTAAAAGAGGTTTGTTCGGACCAGGACACTCTAAAAGCCGTATTGATGAGTCTGCAAGAATCCTCTGAATTCTCTCAAGAGGAGTTTTTGGATTGTCCAGAAATGATTGTTGCATTCTTTGAGGTCTCGGCGGCAAAGGACGGCTTATCTGAAGAGCTGGAGAGCGCATATTAAATGGAATTACTTTGGGTTCTAGAGGAAGAGCAACTTTCTGAAAGGATTCTCCTGAAGGACGAAACTCATTTGAAATAAAATCTTCTTTTGCTATCATGGGCCTGACATGACTATAGTTTATTTTAAGAACCTTTAATTCTTCTCTTGGGTGAACTCTTGCTATAACTGCTGCAATAAACTGCTGAAGAAACAACGTTCTGACACTCATCTGTTCGCCCATTTTAGAATCTCGGCAGGGGTTTTATATTAGTTGAAGGAGTATATATCTCCTCGGGTTTTTTATCTTCTTCCGGTTGAGGCGGTCTTGAAGAACCATACATCCTCTCCCTAATGCGTTCTTCTACTATTGTAAGACCTTTTGCTATGACTTTATTCTGTTCAAGGAGTTTATCCACCTTTTCCAGAAACTCTTTGTCTTTCTCAGCTACCTGATTTGCAGGATGCTCGGAGAAACTGCGGGCAGCCATTTCAAAAAGAGAAAGCAGACTTGCAATCTGCTCTGATAATTTATCAAACTTCTCGGCTAAATCAGTATGGACTTTCTGGAGTTCAATTAAATTTTCAAGGAGCTTTTTTTCTATTTCTGATTTATGTGAAGATTTATGCTCTTCTTTAGAAACTACACTCTCCTCCCTCTTTTTCACCATGGTTATTTGACGGGAGTTTTATTTATAAATGTTTTCGCCGATGCGAAAACATGTCTTATCCCTAAATAATGTCCTCTTGGTAAATAATATAAGACTGATAATTTTGCTGAATGGGCATCATTTGCTTTATATTTCATAAAAAGATAGTTTTTTAATATGTGGAAATAAGATTATTGTATAAGTGGAATCTGAATAAAAGAGATTCCTAAGATTATGGATCTGTAGGCTAGTGGTAAACTGACTGGCTCCAGCCCAGTATTCGGGGGTTCGATTCCCTCCAGGTCCATTTAAAATTTAAATTAAAAACACGCTTATAAAGCGTTTTATCTTCTTGCTATAGAGAAGACATTCTTTATGGCAACGATTATTGTCGCCGGTACGAATATAGCTAGTAAGGCTTCAAGTATGCCATTGACAAACTTTATGTCAGTCATCAATTGACCACCAAGACTGGCCGCTATAATAAGCACCGCTCCAGATAGGAGAAATGGTGAAACTTCTTCATCGGCTACATTAAAGAATCCTACAATAAGTCCAAGAATGACTAGAATAATAATCATTGTGTTACCAATTCCGTCACCAGTAGCTCCGCTAAACAGCCCAAGGATTACTGCTAGGATTACACCAATCAGGAAAGCCCAGCTTCCAATAAGATTACCTTTATCAGCTCTGACCATATTTACCTCCTTTCATCGGTATAGATGTATATAACTATAAGGGTTTTATGGTTTAAATAAGTTTTTACTTTACGATTCAGGGTCTTATCCAGAAATAAGGTTACCTCGACAAATAAGACAGGCGGTCAGATTCGAGGTGGCTTAACGTAACCTCAAAAACAGCATATTTCTGCTATTTATAACCTTAAGGATTATAATTTCTTTAACTGCTCAATTTCCTCAAATGATATTGCTGCGCCCTTGAATTTTGTTGCGTAAAGCGCAGCCTCAAGAGCTTTTTTACCTTCAAGACCTAGTATTCCCTTCTTGAAAGCTACATAAACTAGCTCGGAAGAGCGGATAAACCTAAAACTAGCAAATAAAGAGAGGTCTGTCGATGCCAATTTGACATTCTGGTGCGTTCTGGCTGATATCAATTTCTCCAGTTCACGAGGCTTCTCGCACAATATCCTGGTTGTTCTCTCATCTACAGCAATTAAAGTTTCATATCTTTTTTTACTTAATATTGAGCTAAGAGCAAGGCAGGACATTTCAGCTTCGCTTACCACAGGAATCCAGTGGTCGTTTACCTGCAAAGAATGGTTTGCCTGCTCCATAAATAATTTTGTCAGTTCTGATATTTCATTGTCGTTTACTCCGAGAGACGAAGGCATTTCCAATACATTGTGAAATAAAAGAGATTGAACTCTTAAAGCTCCAAGCTCAAATCTCTCGACCTCAAGAGGACGGTCTATTATCTCATATTTTACTTGAGAAGTTATTATAAGCTTTCCATTCCATATTGATTTTAATCTCTCAAGCAAGTCTAACATTCCATTCATTGATAAATTAATCAGTGTGCCGGAGTCAAATATTAGAATTTTCATTATTTATACCCCTTAGTTTTTTATTAAAGCAGAATATCAATGGATTTCCCAAGTTGATTCTTTCTTTATCTTCTTTTCTTATATTAAAATATTCAAGCTCTTTTGTTTTAGATAGTGCTATAAAATCTAAAGAATCCTTTAATATATACTTCATTTTCTCTATTGCAGTAACTTTCATATTAATTTTCCTTTTTCAGAAGAGAAGAAGTCAAGAGCCATTTTAGCCCTTTCCTTTACATTTAGGGTGTGGTAACCGGATTCTTCTGCTCCTTTCTGTCCTGTATATTCTGATAGTTCCCATTGTGTTACGCCTAAGAGCTGGGCTGTTTTGCCAAGCGATATGCCATGCTCGTATACTCTGGAGGCTTTATTGATTGAAGCTTTAAGAATTACATCCTGGATATATGGCTTGAGATTTACAGAGAGAGATGCCAGAGACTTTCTTGCCTGTTCTAGATAACTTTCGTATTCGTGCGTTTCAGAAGTTCTTATTGAAGATTCTGCCAAAGCCATCCACGAATTGAACTTTTTTACAAAATTGCCCCAGTTCTTTGCTCTTTTGTGGTCATTGCGCTCTATCAATTTGCTTAATGTATAAACCAGTACAGCGAGAGTTATGCTGCCGCTGTCCTGTATCAAAGAAGCACTGTGGACGGTTTGATTAGATAATTCACGGAGCTTTACTGCATCTTCATCTTTTAATGCCTGCTGTGTAGCTTCAAGAACATCGGCTATGTGCTCTCCCTCTCCCATTATTTTAAAAGTTTCTGCTCCTATATAAAGCTATCCAGTATTTATAAATTTAAGAGAATAAATATTCCAATAGTATTTAGCAAAAAGCTTAGAATTATCAATTTGTCCAGCTTAACCCGCGTTAAACCTGCAAGCATTAATATACCTATCTCGTCGGGAAGAGGAGAAGAAATGACCAATCCTATCAATGCATATAACAAATAAATTTTTATATATTTGCTTAAACTTTTCTTAATAATTGCCTCTCCTTTTACAAGAATAGAGTTTCTGCTTAGTCTTAAGAATTCATCCTTTAAGGAAAGTCTAAAAAAACTAAAAATTAAAATATCTCCTATTAAAGCCCCTATTCCTCCTATTACTGCTGAAAGAATTATATTTTCTGGTTGCGATACAATAAAAAATCCCACAGCTATTGGGGTGGTAAAGCCAAAAGAAAAAAATAAGCCGAAGACAAACGTTGCAAGTAATTTATTGTTTTTTTCAAGACCAATAAAAAAGTTTCCTATGTTTGCATTGCTGAAAATTATGTATGCGGCAAAAATTATTATAATTAAAATAGTAATCTTTGGATACTTGAATTTGTGCAGGCTCAGCATGAATATTCAAACAATCACACCTATAAAAAAGCAGCGAAAATTCTGGAAAAAACACAAGTTTAATATAGTATAATATCCTTTCTTATTTATGGAAGTTCTTTTAGATACTAATTTTATCCTGGCTTGCTTAAGAAGGAAAATAGATATCGCAGAATCTCTTGGCGATTTGGGTTTTACACCAGTAATACCTAGAGAAGTAATGCAGGAACTTAAGGACTTAAAGCTAAAATCCAGTAGAACTGATAAAGTGTTTATCTCTCTTGCTCTTGAGAAATTCTCCTCTCCAGATTTTAAGAAAGCTAAAGTTGGAGGAAGAACAGTTGATGAAGGCCTTATAAGCAAAGGAAAAAGAGGAATATATATTGCTACATTAGATTCCGGAATAAAACGCATGGTGCCAAATAAGATTATAATAATCGATGCATCAAATGGTCTTTCTGTAGAAAGAGCGTAACACACCATGTGCGTCATAAATCTTATTTGATGTCAAAGTGTCTGACAAACCACACACTTCACGTGGAACACTTTGAGCAATAAAAATTTCTATCTATTAATTTCTAAGGAGTAACAAAATAGAAAGGTTTAAATACGTATTATTCATAGAAAAAATATGAGTTCAGAATTCAATTCAGTACAATTAAGGGAAAAATACGCAGACTTTAATGGCAAAATAAAAGAGCAGATGCCATTGCTTTTAGCT